>Ga0209382_10001918_pt1 | contig 31464 bp, 20 predicted proteins | sample SoiMetdeltSBSDD5_FD_187599 | JGI IMG/M metagenome (GOLD analysis project Ga0209382, IMG submission 187599) | Bulk soil microbial communities from a Populus tree surrounding site in Tennessee, USA - Soil MetaG P. deltoides SBSDD5 (SPAdes) (version 2) | ecosystem: Environmental > Terrestrial >...
TGCGAGGGCTCCGCCAATCGTCACCGCGGCAGCCTTGAGGCTGTCCGCAACCGTCACGTCCGGACCGTAACCGCCGCTCTTGAGTTGCAGCATCTTGGGTAACATCGCTCGTGCTCCTTTCGCATCTGTGGTCGTGACCGCCGTCGACGATTGAGGGTTGAGCCAGGCATCGACGGCGCCGGCAATGAGATCGACTGCCGTGCGGAACGACATTGGCTGAGCGGCAATCAATGCCGCGAGCTCCCGGCCATAGCGGCGACGCCACGCCGGCGGATAGAGCCGAATCAGCCAGGTCACGCGTTGGCCAGCCGCCTCTGGCCGACTTTCGCCACCGCCCGCATGCTGGCAAGCCGCGCGCGCAGCGCGTTCTCACCGATCGCCGTTAGCTGGTACGGATTCCGGCGGTCTTCCGCGTCGAGTGCCTCGATGAGGCCACGCGATTCGAGCCTGGCGATGGCGCCGTACAGCGATCCCGGCCCGAAGCGGACGCCCGCGAAGTCGGCGATGTCTTCGGTGATTGCGTAACCGTGCTTGGGGCCGTCGGCGAGGCTCACCAGAATCAGCAGGGCCGGCTCGGCGAACCGGCCGAACTCCTCGAGATCTGCAATGTCATCACGGCGTGCCATACTCCGTCCTCAGTAATACTTTCAGCGTAATATTACCGTCAACGTAGTATCGTGTCAAGCGCGCTCCTGATAGAACAGTGTGCGCGGCGACCCTAGCAGCCCGTTGTGAACGTGTCGGGTCGAACTCTTGCTTAGCTAACCCGTAACGACGCCAGAGCCGTCCTGAGTTGAGAGGCGATGGCGTCCAGTGTCTCTCGGTCCTGGAGCTGACCGGCCGCTCGCCAACCGAGCCCGTCCCCGGTTCGTCGGGGGACCACGTGCAAGTGAGTGTGGGGCACATCTTGTCCCGCGGCGACACCGTCGGCCAATGAGAACGTGATCGCTTCGCACCCATCGAATCCCTGCTTCAACGCTGTCGCTATCCTCTGACCGCAAAGTGCCAGCTGCTCCACCTCCATCGGACTCAGATCCGTGAACGACTCGACATGTCGCCGCGGCAGCACAAGCGTGTGGCCCGGATTCCAGGGATGGATGTCGAGAAATGCCACGACGAGATCGCTGTCGAGGACCGGACTCGATGGGAGGTGGCCGGCGAGGATTCGACAAAAGACACATGGATCCATGCATCACCATTCTTGAGAAGCGACCGAGAGCCGACCGAGGAATCGCTGGTCAGTCAGCAACATGTCGATCGAACAAGCGTCGTGTGATTTTGGATATCGACACGATCGACGCGCGTACTACACTGTCGCCGATAGCGATGGGCAAACGAAAGCGGCACCGAAGCAGGCGTCGATGTAGGTGACGACGCCAGGACCTGCCGCGTAGTGGACGAGCATTGGAGGGCAATTTACCGATTGTCGGTTGGTAGGCACCTCAAATCGCCCCCGTCATATACCCCGAAAGATGCGTCACCCATTCCAGCGCTCGCGGTCTGCAACGGTTGTGCAACGATCTTCGAAAACGGCGGCCTCGTCCACTCGCGATTGGCCCAGTGTTGCGCTCGTTGCTTTCAGCTTGAGGGGCTGGCGCTCGCAAGAGCGTGAGAGTTCGAATCTCTCCTTTCGCAAATCAAGTGATCGGCCGGGGCCCCGGCACCCCGCCTAGCTCACTCCGCTGCGCTCGCGCTTTCCCCCGCGTTCGCGTGAAGGCATCATTTCGCGTGGATATGTCACTAAGGTCGAGCTAACCGTCCAATTTTCGTGGTTGACAACGCACACGAGCAACGCTAGCTTCTGCTGCACTAGTGGTTTCGTATTACTAATGTAACCACTCCTACTGCAAACGCGTCGGAAGGTCACCATTCCGCCGCGTGCAGCGGTTCCTCTTACGGCCGTGTGGAGGTCGTCATGTCGAGGAGCTCCCTTCGAGTGTCCGGAGCCGTGGTCGCGGCACTCGGGCTCACCCTTGTCTTCAGCACAACGCTCATCGCACAACGCGCTGATCGCGCCACCATCAGCGGTGTCGTCACCGACCATCAAGATGCCGCGGTGCCCGGCGCGGCCGTCACCATCAAGAACGAGGACACGGGCGTCGAAACCGCGCTCGTGACCAACAGCGCCGGCGCCTACACAAGCCCGCCGCTCGTGCTCGGGCGCTATTCGGTGACCGTCGACCTGCCGGGATTCAGGAAGGCGGTCTCGTCGGGCATCCTGCTCCAGGGCGCCAACGCGATTCGCCATGACGTCGCGCTGCAGGTCGGCGACCTCGCCGAGACGGTCATAGTCACGGGGGTCTCAGGCGTCAACGAGACGCGCCCTGACGTGAGCCACACAGTGGACCAGAAGTACTACGAGGACCTCCCGTTCGTGACCGGCGCCGACGTGCGCTTAGCCGAATCGGTGTTGCTCATGCAACCGGGCTACCTGCCGATGCGGCCGAACGGCGACCCGATGTTCCGCGGCAGCCAGTTCAACTCCCGCATTAACGGCGGCCAGGCGATGGCCACCGAGAACTTCTTCGACGGTGCGGCCTTCGGCTACGCGAGCGGCCATCAGCAGAGCCACGAGAGCACCCCGCCGCTCGAGTCGGTCCAGGAAATGAAGGTCATCACGACCACCTACTCCGCGCAGTACGGGCACACCAGCGGCGGCTTCATCGAGTACTCGAGCAAGTCGGGCACGAACGTGTTCCGCGGCAGCGCGTACGAGTACATGGCGGACGATGCGCTCAATCAGAACACGATCTTTGCGAAGCGCGGCGGCATCGACAAAACACCGATCCGCAACGACAACTTCGGCTTCACGCTCGGCGGTCCTGTGCGACTGCCTGGCTACGATGGCCGCAACAAGACGCACTTTTTCGTGAACGTCGATTACACGCGCATTCGTTCGGGCACGATCGCCGGCTTCGGCAATACGACGCCGATCGACGCCTTCAAGTCCGGTGACTTCGGCGCGCTGCTCACGAACACACAGATCGGCACCGACGCATTGGGACGGCCGATCCTGCGTGGGCAGATTTTCGATCCCCAGACGACGAGGATGGTGAACAGCATTCCGGTGCGTGATCCATTCCCGAACAACGTCATCCCCGCCAACCACCCGCTGCGCAGCGTCGTCGCCTCGCGGATCGTGCCGTTGATGGTCGACCCCGACCGCGAAGGGCTCGCCAACAACGTCGCCGGCGTCGGCGTGGGCGACCAGACGTGGGAGCTGAACGCGCGCAACATCATGGCCCGCGTCGACCACAACTTCACGCCGGCCTTCAAGTCGAGCACCAGCTTCTACTGGAACCGCCGTCCCTCGGTGCGCAACTGCGAAGGCGTGGACGGGTGCAACTACGAGTTCGATCCCGAGAAGGAGTCGGCCAAGAACACCAGTTACTACGGTAGCGGGTTCTTCCAGCGCATCTCCACGCACCATGCGCACCAGCAGTTCGACTGGATCATCAGCAACAACCTGCTGAGCCACTCGACGATCGCGTGGGACCGCTGGTTCATGGGCGGCAATCACCTGTCGGCGGGTGCGAACTGGCCGCAGCGCCTCTGGCAAGGGACGGCGAGTCCGACCGGCGGTATCGTCGCGCAGGATGCAGGGCCGCCGACGATGCGATTCAACGGCGGCAGTGTTCCCTACACGCCTATCGGTCTCGAAGGATGGCCGAACTTCGGCTACGAGAAGAACGACCGGTGGCAATTCTCGAACGACGTCACGTGGTCGAAGGGACGACACACGATCAAGGGAGGCTTTGAGTTCCGCCATCACAACTTCCCGTCACGAGGTTGGGCAGGAGGGGCCACGGCGGGCAACTTTAATTTCGACCGCCTCGGCACCGGTGGGTACGACGCAGCTGGAAACAGCCTGAACCAGACCGGCGATCCATTCGCGTCGTTCCTACTGGGGCAGGTGCAAGCGTCGAATCAGCTCATCCCGGTGTTCCATACCTTCCGGGAGACGTATACCGCCGTGTTCGTCAACGACGAGTTCAAGCTTTCGGACAAGCTGACGCTGACGGCCGGTCTGCGCTTCGACTATGAGTCGGCCCGAACCGAACGCGAGGACCAGTACTCAACTTTCAGCCCCACGACGCCGAACCCCGGCGCCGGAGGAATTCCGGGCGCGATGGTCTTCGCCGGAGATGGTCCGGGGCGCTCGGGACAACGCAAGTTCGAGAACGTCCCCAAAGATGCCTGGGGTCCTCGCCTGGGCTTCGCCTATCGAATCGACGACAGGCAGGCCGTTCGCGGCGGCTACGGGATCTACTACGCGAACGTCGCGTTCAACCAGGGCGGAGCGCCGACGCAGGGATTCGCATCGGCGCCATTCGCGCCGAACAACACCAACGGCATCTTCCCCGCACATCATCTGGATGCGGGCTTCCCCGCGGATAGAGTCCAATTTCCGCCGTTCATCGATCCGACAATCAACATCGGCGGTAACGTCATCGCCGTCAACCCTGCTGGTCTGACGTTGCCCCGCTTCCAGAACTGGTCGGTGACGTACCAACGACAGCTCACCGGCAACATGATGCTGACCACCTCCTACATCGGGAATCGCGGAAGCCGGCTGAACCACCACTGGCAGACGTATGGAGTCGACGCGAACATGAACCATCCCGATGTCTTGGCGCTTGGCACAGCGGTGCTGCAGGCCAACATCAACTCGTCACTGGCGCAGAACGCCGGCATCAGACCGCCTTATCCCGGATTCAACGGCAATGTGGCTCAGGCGCTGCGGATGTACCCGCAGTACCAGCAGGTCCAATGGCGCGGAAACCCGGTTGGCCGGAGCCAATACCACGCGGCGGAAGTGGTACTGGAGCGTCGGTTCTCGGATGGTCTGCAGGCGCGTGTCGCGTACACGTATTCCCACCTGATGAACAATGGTGCCGAGGTTGGACAGGGCGGTGACGGCCGCAACGCTGGCATTCAGAATCCTGCCGATCCGTTGCCATGGATCTTGAGCGACGACGACACGCCGCACGTCGTGCTGAGCGGATTCACCTGGGAAGTGCCCGGCCCCGGTGAAGGTGTCATGAAGCAAGTGCTGGGTGGCTGGAATGTCAGCGGCATCCTGCGCTACGAGAGCGGCCGGCCGATGACCATCACCATGACCAACGACCTGGCCGGGTTGCTGTTCAACACCCAGAAACGGCCCAACCAGGTCGGCAACGGCAAGGCGGACTTCGGCGACTTCGATCCGTTCGAAGATCGTTACTACAACCGTGACGGATGGGCGGATCCGGGGCCGCTCCAGTTCGGTAACGCGCCAGAACGTGACGGCGAGGTGCGCGGGTTCCGGAACTTCAGCGAGGACATCAACATCTTCAAGGTCTTTCCATTCAACGACCAGCGCAAGCTCCGGTTCGAGGCCCAGATCGGCAACCTGTTCAACCGCACGGTCTACTGCAATCCCTCGTCGAACTGGAGCGCGACCGACTTCGGGCAGGTGTTCACGCAGTGCAATACCGCGCGTTCCCTTCAGCTCGGGTTCCGGTTCGATTTTTAGGCCGAGGGGCTTCGCCCCTCGGGCTCCCCTACACCGTCGCTCGCTCGCCGCTTCGCCGGCTCGCATCCGCTCCGGTGGCGCGCTTCGCTTTCGCTCGCGCGTTTCGTACCTCGAGCCCGGGACTCAAGCTTCGCTTCGCTCGCGCGGACCGCACGACACCACAGCCGTTCTTGTCGCAGGTTGACGCTATGATTGGGTCAGTCTGCGAAGAAGGCACCATGTACCTGTGCATTCTGATCGTGCTGCTGACCTTCCTGCCTGCGGCAGTCGCAGACGCGTCGCAGTCCAGTGCCGTAGCGCAGACGAAGTCTGCTGCTGATCCTGTGCCGCAGCTGGAAAAGGCGCTCACCAAGGCGCCCGACGATCCGAACATCAACGTGGCACTGGGCCGGGCCTATCTCGAGCGCGGAGACAACCCACGCGCGCTCGAACGGATGCAGCACGCCGTGAAAGTGGCGCCTCATTCTGCGGACGCCTACAACTGGCTCGGCGTCGTGTTCCTCGATGCATCGGACTTTCCCCAAGGCATAGCGGCGTTGCGGAAAGCGGTCGCACTCGATCCGAAATTTGCCCGTGCCTACGCGAACCTTGGCTCGGCGCTCGCAAAGAGTGGTGAGTTCGACGAGGCCGAGGCGGTCTTCCGGAAAGCGCTCGCGCTCGAGCCCGAGAGCGTGACCGCGCACTTCAACCTCGGCATGGCGCTGCGCGAGAAGGGCGACGTCGAAGCCGCTGTGCAGCACCTGCGTCGCGTCGTTGACGCGAATCCCGACGATGCGTCGATGCATTACGAGTTTGGACAAACGCTGCGGCAGAGTGGTGACCTCGGAGGAGCGATCGCCGAGTTCGAACGCGCCATCGCGATCAATCCTGAACTGCGCGAGGGTTACTACGCGCTCGGCGGCGCATTGAAGCAACGGAGCGCCACGGCGCGGACGGCCGCTGCGCCTCCATCGAGCCCGGCGGACGCTGCTGTCGCGCGCGCAAAGACCGCGGCCGCACGGAGCGACTTCAAGACGGCCGCGGCGGCGCTCGCCGACGCTCTCCAGCGCGACCCCAATCACGCCGAAGCGCACACGCTGCAGGGATACGTCCTCGGTCAGCAGGGCGATCTGTCTGCCGCGCTGCCGCATCTGCAGCGCGCCACGTCCCTTCGTCCGGAATCGCCCGAGGCACGATACAACCTCGGCGCGGCACTCTGGTACGGCGGTGCGCGAGACAAGGCCATCGCTGAATTGCGCGAGAGCGTGCGGCTTGATCCCGGGTCGGCGGGAGGACACGCCTTTCTCGGCATGGCGCTGCTTGAGACCGGTGATCTCCTCGGTGCCCGCGGGAGCTTGCAGCGCGCGATGGCGTTGTCACCCGCGATGGCTGCCGCTTATGTCGATCTCGGCGTCGTCTTCCTGCGGGATGGAAAGCTGGAACAAGGTCTTGGTCAGCTCGAAGCCGGTTTGAATGTCCCTTCGCCGATACCGCCGGCGCCATCGTGGGATCCGGCTATCGCGGCGCTTCGGCAGGCGCTCGTTTCGAGTCCACAGCATCCCCAGGCGCCAGGAGCGTACAACCTGCTCGGGCTGATGCTCGGCCGCAAGGGTGCGCAGGGCGAGGAGGTGATCGCGGCTTTTCGAGCAGCGATCCGCGCCCGTCCGGACTACGCCGAAGCACATAACAACCTTGGACTCGTGCTCATTCAGTCGGGGAACGACGACGAGGGTATTGCCGCGCTGCGTGAAGCGGTTCGCCTGTCGCCAGCGTTTGCGGACGCCCGCACGAATCTCGGCGCAGCGTTGACGCCGACGGATAGCGACGCGGCGATCAACGAGCTGGAAGAGGCGGTCCGGCTGGCGCCCGGATCGGTGAAGGCCCTTTTCAACCTTGCGGTGGCCTACGGGGCAAGTCCCACTCACGGGCCACGTGCGGAGATCGCGCAGCTCGAGAAGGTGCTCGAGATGGCTCCCGACTTCCCACGGGCCCACCTCGCGCTCGGCAAGGCTCTCTTGCAGGATGGAAAGCCGAGCGAGGCGGTCGCGGCGTTGCAGAACGCCGTGAAGCTCGAACCTGAGGGCGGCGAGGCGAACTACCAACTGGGGCTCGCGCTGGTGCGAGCGGGCCGCAAGGAAGAAGGTGCAGCGCAGCTCAAGAAGGGACGCGAGCTCGTCGCCGCCAACGATCGCGCCCAGAACGCGTTGCTCGACATCGCCGACGGGCGGGCGGCGCTCGATCGAGGTGATCTTGAAGAGGCCGAGTCGAAGTTCCGTCGCGCGTTGGAATTGAATCCGCAGGCCGCTTCGGCCCGCCAAGGCCTCGAGAGTCTCAGCCTGCGTCGCTCATCGAAAACCGCTGCGTCCGCGACGGTCACACGCGGCTCCGGCGTATCCGACGCGGACGATCTCGGGCAAGTATCCGAGCTGGAGAAATACATCAAGGACGCCAAGTGGGCTGAGGTCGAGCCGCTGCTCACCAAATACGTGGAGCAGCGTCCGAAGTCGTCCTGGGGTTGGTACGCGCTCGGCTATGCCTATTTCGCGCAGAAGAAAATCGGCGAGTCGATTAAAGCGCTGGCCAAGTCGCTACAGCTCGATCTGAAGAACGCCGAAGCCCACAAGATCCTCGGCCGCAATCTCATGATCATCGGCCGGTTCGATGCCGCGCAGATCGAGTTCGAGCAAGCTGTTCGCTACAAGCCCGATTCCACCGAGAGCTACTACAATCTCGGCCAGCTCTTTTCGATTCAAGACAACTGGGAACCCGCGCGCAAAGCGTTCGAGGACGCGCTCCGAATCGATCCCTCATATATCGAGGCCCTCGATGGTCTCGGCTTCGCGCTGGAAGCGCTCGGCGACGATGCCGGCGCCATCGCGAAGTACGAAGAGGCCATCCGGCTGAACAACGCGCGCGGGGGCCGATTCAGTGGAGCGCATGTCAACTTGAGCGCCTACTACAACCGAACAGGTAATCCCGCGAAGGCGCTCGAGCACGCCCGCGCCGCGATCGAGCTCGATCCCAAATCCGATCGGGCGTGGTTCCAGAAGGGCAAGGCCGACGAGCGCGAGGGACGCTTGAACGACGCCGTCGTGGCGCTGAACGAAGCGATCGTCATCAACCCGCGAGCCTCCTCTTATTACTACGTGCTGGCTGGCGTGTACCGACAACTGGGCTGGATGGACGAGAGCAAGAAAGCACTGGAGGTGTTCAAGCGCCTCGAGCAGGAGTCGGCCGAGCTCGAGAAGAAGCGACGCGGGATGCCCAAGCCGCCGGGGCGGGAGCGTGACTAGAAGCTATGTAACGCGCGCTCAATCGCGTCGCGGATTCCTGCAACTCCTCTGTGGCTCGCTGGTCGCCGCGTCCGATCCCGCCGTCGCCCTGTCCCGTCGACTCACGACCCAAAGTGCTGGTCGCGACGCCGCCTTCTTCACCGACGTGACGGCAACCGCAGGTCTGTCCAAGGCCCTGAACGTGTCTGGGAGTCCAACCGACAAGCAGTTCCTGCTCGAGGAAATGGGCGGTGGCGTCGCGCTCTTCGACTACGACAACGACGGCTGGCTCGATATCTTCCTCGTCAACGGTAGCAGTTTCGCCCCCAAAGTCCGGGACCTCAAGCCGACGAGCCATCTCTTTCATAACAACCGCAACGGCACCTTCACCGACGTCACGCAAACGGCGGGATTGACCCATTCAGGATGGGGCCAGGGCTGCTGCGTCGGCGACTTCGACAACGACGGCTTCGACGATCTGTTCGTCAGCTACTGGGGCCGGAACGTCCTGTACCGAAACAACGGGAACGGTACGTTCACCGATGTCACGGACCGCGCGGGCGTCGGCGGGCCGCCGAATCAGTGGGGTGCGGGCTGCTGTTTCCTGGACTTCGACCGCGACGGGCGCCTCGATCTCTTTGTCGCCAGCTACGTGGCCTTCGATCCCGACAAGGCCCCGCGGCCTGGCGACAATGCGTATTGCCGTTACAACGAAATTGGCGTGCCCTGCGGTCCACTTGGGTACGCTGGCGGCACCAACCTGCTCTATCGCAATCGCGGCGACGGCACGTTCGAGGACGTATCCGAGGCCTCGGGGATCGCGCGACCCCGGGGATCGTCGACGATGGTGTTCGTCGGCAGCAACTGGCGCCCGACAGGGTCGTACGGAATGGGCGCGGCCGCCGCGGACTTCGACAATGACGGCTGGCCGGACATCTACGTCGCATGCGACACGGCGCCGAGCCAGCTATATCGAAACAATCATGACGGGACGTTCCGCGAAATCGCGGTCCCGGCCGGGTGTGCGTTCGATGAAAACGGCGCCGCGCTCGCAGGCATGGGCGTCGGTGTCGGAGATTACGACGCCGACGGTTGGCTCGACATCGTCCGCACGAACTTCTCAGAGCAGGTCACCACGCTCTATCGCAATTACGGAACCGGTGCGTTCGAGGTCGCGAGCCTCAGGGCCGGCCTCGGCGTCAACCGAAAGTACGTCGGCTTTGGCGTGAATTTCTTCGACTTCGACAACGACGGCTGGAAGGACATCTTCATCGCCAACGGTCACGTGTATTCGCAGCTGGAGGGTCGCAAGCTGCACATCACCTACCGGCAGCCGAACCTGCTCTATCGCAACACCGGCAACGGCCGGTTCGTCGACGTCTCGGCGAGCGCCGGACCGGCCGTGACGTCGCCGAATCTCGGCCGCGGCTGCGCCATCGGCGACCTCGACAACGACGGTGACGTCGACATCGTTATCAATAACCTGGACGGCCCGCCAACCTTGTTGCGGAACGATAGCGGGAACAAGCAGAACTCGATTCTGATCAAGTGCATCGGCACACGATCGAACCGCTCCGGCATCGGAACCCGTGTGAAGGTCACCTCAGGCGGACGAACGCAGATTGACGAGGTGATGAGCGGTTCGAGCTACTACTCGCAGAGCGATTTCCGTCTCCATTTCGGATTGGGGCGCGCGGCGGCGGTCGAGCTCGTCGAGCTCTCTTGGCCGTCGGGCATCAAGGAAACCGTTCGCGATGTCCCTGCCAATCACCTCATCGTCATCGAGGAGTCGAAGGGGATCGTGAGCCAGAGGCGCTTCGAGCGGAGCGGGCGTTGATGAAGGCCATTGTTTGCTTCTCGCTGCTCGCATTCGCCGGCGTGACGGTGTGGAGTCCGGCCTTAGCCGGACACTACACGCAGCCGGACGTGCAATTCATCGACATCACGAAGGCGGCGGGGATCACGTTCACGCATGCCAATTCGGCAACCCCGAGCAAGCACCTGGTGGAAACCATGGGCGGGGGCGTGGCCCTCTTCGACTACAACAACGACGGGCGACTCGACGTGTACTTCACCAACGGCGCGAAGATCGTGGATCCGATGCCGCGGGACGGACGCCCGGACAAATCTGATCCGGCCTATTGGAATCGTCTCTATCGTCAACGTACCGACGGCACATTCGAGGACATGACCGAGGCGGCGGGAGTGAGTGGCCGGCCGCAGAATCAGTACGGCATGGGCGCGGCGGTTGGCGATTATGACAACGACGGGTTCGACGACCTCTACGTCACCAACTACGGCGCCAACACGCTCTATCGCAACAACGGCAACGGCACGTTCGCCGATGTCACTGCGCGCGCGGGCGTGGCAGCTGCCGGGTGGAGCACGAGCGCCGGCTTCGTGGACTACGACAACGACGGCCACCTCGATCTCTTCGTCACGCGCTACCTGGAATGGAGTTTCCAGCAGAATCGCTACTGCGGCGAGAAGAAACCTGGATACCGCGCCTACTGTCACCCCGACAACTTCGAGCCGGTTGCCAACATCCTCTTCCGCAACAACGGCGACGGCACATTCACCGACGTCTCGATGAAGGCGGGGATCGCGAGCGCGCCGGGCAAGGGTCTCGGGGTCGCCTTCGCCGATTACGATGACGATGGCTGGATCGATGTTTACGTGGCCAACGATTCCTTCCCATGCTTCCTGTTCCGCAACAGCGGCAAGGGCACCTTTACCGAAGAGGCGCTGCTCGCGGGCGTCGCGCTGAACGAGGACGGGAAGACCTTCGCCGGCATGGGCGTCGACTTCAGCGATTACGACAACGATGGCCGGCCCGATGTGTTCGTCACCGATTTGTCGAACGAGCGGTATCGGCTGTTCCGCCACAACGGCGACGGCAGCTTCCGCGATGCCACAAACTCTAGCGGCATCGGCGGGGCCACGCTCCCGTACTCGGGCTGGAGCACACGGTTCGTCGACTACGACAACGACGGGTGGAAGGATATCTTCGTAGCGCAGGGACACGTGATGGACACGATTGAAAAGACGTCGCCCAACCTGCGCTACCTGCAACCGCCACTGCTCATGCGCAACGAGTCCGGGCACTTTGTCCGCGTGCTGGCTGGCGACGTGTTCCGGCAGGACCTGGCGGGCCGCGGCGCGGCGTTCGGCGATCTCGACAACGACGGCGATGTCGACGCGGTCGTGAGCAATGTCGGGCAGCGGGCGATCGTCTTGCGCAACGACGGCGGCAATCGCCAACGCTGGCTCGGAATTCGCGTCGCCGGACGGAAATCCACTCGCGGTGGGATCGGCGCGCGAGTGAAAGTCGTCTCTGCATCCGGGCGGACCCAGTACGCGACAGTCACCACGGCCGTCGGGTACCTCTCCGCCAGCGACAAGCGCCTGATCGTCGGTCTCGGGGGCGACGGCATTGCCGCGCTCGTCGAGATCAAATGGCCGTCTGGCATCATCCAGCGCTTCGAGAACGTGAAGGCTGGCCAGTATCTAGACGGGATCGAGCCGGCGCGATGAACAGCGCGCCGCGCTTTACGATCCGCTCAACGTGCGCATCACGTCGATGTGGGCCGCCCGGCGCGCCGGTATGACGCACGCGAGGGTCGCGACTGCGGCAAGCGTCGCCGTGATCACGACTAGCACCCGCGGGTCCGACGGTGTAATGCCGTAGAGGTGCGACGCCATCAGTCGCCCGAGCGTCACCGAGCCAGCCGCGCCAAGTGCCACACCTGCCATCGCGAGCCACAGTCCTTCGCGGAGCACCAGCGCAACAATCCCTCGCGGCAGGCTTCCCACCGCCAGTCGAAGGCCGATCTCGCGTGTCCGCTGCGTGACGACGTAGGTAAGCATGCCGTACAAGCCGAGCGACGAGAGAAATACGCCGACAGCCGCGAACAGCATCGCCAGGCGCATCGTGTTCGTTCGCGACGTGAGCGCCAGATCGGTCCGCTCGGCAATGGTGTGGATGTCAAAGACCGGCAGCTCGCGATCAATCTGTGCCACAGCGGTGCGCACGTCGCGAACGATGCCGGCCGCATCCCCGTGGGTGCGAATGACGTAGCCGAAGTCGCGCGGCGGCGCGGTCGCGGACGGGAGATAGTAGGTCCCGGTGATGTCCCGTTCGACCGTTGGCCCATTCAGACGAGCGCTTCGCACGACGCCGACGATGGTCAACCATGGCGTGTCGGGGTCGTTCATCGCCAGCTGAGTGGTATTGATCGGGCAGAACATCCGCCTGCCGACGGCATCGCCGTTCGGCCAGAATCGCTGCGCCAGCCGTTCGTCGATGACGACGCTGCTCGACGAGGGATCGTCTTCGCGCCGATCGAAATACCGTCCGCGCACGAGCGTTGTGCCGACGGCTTCGAAGTAGCCGGGGCTCACGACGCTGCGCTGGCCGCTGGCCGGGAGCTCGCCGGGAACCGGAACGTATCCCTCCGCGACGACCAGTCCGGTCGACCCGCTGCGGGTCACTGGCACGATCGTCGTGGCGCCGGCGGCCACGACCCCGGGCAGGCGGCTAATCGACTCGAGCGACCGAGTCAGAAAGGCTCTGGCCGCATCGGCGTCCGCGTAGCGCGTCGCGGGAAGGCTGACGACCGCCGTCAGGACGTTGTCCGTTCTGAACCCGAGATCCACGGCCAGGAGATTACGGATGCTCATCCACAGCACCGCCGAGCCCACGAGGAGCATGAAGGAACACGTCATCTGCGCCACGATCAGAGCTCGCCAGGCCCTTCGAACGGCTCGCCCGCGGGTGTCTGACCGGACGGCCTCGTGCAGCATCGCGCCGAGCTTGACGGTGTAGAGGGGGGACGCGGACGCGATCGTCATCACGACGGCGGCGAGCGCGGCGAGCGCACACGTCGTCGCTCCTGCAGCGGCATCGATACGAAGCTGTGCCATGCCAGGTTGCGTCACTCGGACCGCTGACAGCATCCACGTGCCGAGCGCCAGTGCCCCGGCTCCGCCAACGGCCGCAATCAGCAGCCCTTCGACGAGCAGTTGACGAACGATATCCCAGCGGCCCGCCCCAAGAGCGAGCCGGGTACCTAGATCGCCGAGGCGCCCGCGCGACCGCGCGAGCGCGACCGCCGCGAGGTTACCAACACCAATGACCAGCACGGCAAATGCGGCGGCCCACAGAAGTCGCAGCGGGCCGCGCACATCCCGCACCAACGCGTCTTCCAGCGGTTCGACACTGGTGTAGAAGCCCGTCCGGATGACAATCGACTGCAACTGCGGCGGCATGCGGTCGAAGTTTGCCGCGTCGAGCGCCTTCAACTGATCGCGCACGTGCGTGATCGTCGAACCCGGCTTCATTCGGCCGACGCTGAACCAACCATTGCGATGACGCGCGTCGTCGGATCGTTCTCGCTCGGTGAGCACGAGCGGAATCCAGAAGCGTGCGTCGGGGTCGCCGAACACGAAATGGCGCGGCAGGATACCGACGATCGTGGATTCGCGCCCGTTCAGCCGCATCGTGCGGCCGATGACCGCGGGATCGGCGCCGAACAACTCACGCCACAAGCCGTCGGTCAGGATGACACGCGCATCGTTGCCCGGCGTGGCTTCGTCGTTCGTGAAAATGCGCCCGTGCGTCGGATTGACGCGCAGTAAGCGGAAGAGCGAGGGCGTCGCGACCATGCCCGACATGCGCGTCGCGATGCCCCCCGACTCGATCGTCGCCGCGACAAAGTTGTAGAGCGCCTGCTCTTCTAACGCGGTGACGTACTGCAGCCTGTCGGCGTAGTCGGGTGGTGCGCTGCGCGGCGAGCGACGTGCCTCGACCCGCGGGTACTGATTGGCCATGAGTAGCACGCGCTCAGGCTCCGGTACTTGTAGCGGATGAAACAGCAGCGCGTTCGCGGCACCGAGGATGGCCGCGTGCCCACCGAGGCAAACGGTCAAGGTGATGATGGCTGTGGCGGCGAAGCCGCGGTCCTTTCGCAGCATTCTGAACGCAAAGGCGAGCTCGCGCGTCCAGGGGTCGAACGATACGAAACGGCGGACCCGCGACACGAAGGTCGCGTCAGCCGGAGCGCTGCGCACCGAGGTCAGGTCGCGCGCCAGCGCCGGCCACGACGGCACTTGCGCGAGCACGTCTTGCCAGGCCGCATCGTCACTCGCGCCGCGCCGGCGCAACGCCGCGTAACGCGTTTCCAATTCTGACGCGAGTTCCTCGACCACGTCGTCGTAGCGGTCGTCAGGTATGTCGCCACGTGGAAGATTGCGGCGCACGTAGGCGACGAAGTCACACATACTCTGGCCCCGCTGCTCGCTGCACCGCCGACATGAAGACGCCCCACGCCTTGCGCTGTTGCGCCAGTCTCGCTCGGCCCGCCGGGGTCAACCGGTAGAACCGCCGGCGGCGTTGGCCTGCGCGTTCGACCCAACGGCCGGAGATGCACCCCTGGGTCTCGAGTCGATAGAGGACCGGATAGAGTGACGCGACGTTGAACACAACCTCACCTTGCGATCGGTGCTCGATGCGCAAGGCGATGTCGTAACCGTGGCGCGGCTCGTCTTCGAGTTGCGCCAGCACGAGCAGCTCGGCCGTGCCTTTCTTCAGTGAATGCTCGTCGGGTTTCATATACTTCACTCATACATATATAACTTCGATATACATGTCAATCGTCGAATCCGCAACACGACCAGCCAGACAGGTTGAGAATTGTCACCGCAGGGCTCGCGATCGTATCCTCGACCGCGAAAGGACAACCCGATGGGCTTCTTCGGCAAGGACGAGCCGGAAACGGCAACCGTACGTGGCAAACCCTTCCCGTGCCAAGCCTGGGGCAACGACACGTTTTGGCAGAAGCGCGCGCAGCTCCACGGCGCTGCTTTGAGTTTCTTCGACTTGGAATGGGCGGCGCCAACCTGCGACTGCCTCATCTGCAGCGCGTGCGGGTACGTGCACTGGTTCTTGCCGCAGGATTGATCAGCCGCGCGTGCTGGCGCGCAATGATTTGGGAGAACGTCTGATCGCGTCCCCAGCCATCTCAGGCGGACGAATTTTCCTGCGCAGCGACGGCACGCTCTTCGCCGTCGGCAAGACGGCGAGTCGGTAGTGGTAAAGCCCTACTTCGAGAGCCGCGTCATCCAGATGTTGCCGGTGTGCTCGCCGAGGTTGAACAGAATCTTGTCCCGCGCGACCGCAATATCCGCCGCGCCGAGGTAAAGGTTCCTCGTGGATAGTCCCTTGCCGTGGAAATGTTGAATGGCGAGCGGCTCGCCAGTCGGCCGCTTCATGGAGGGATCGAGCCGTTGCGCCCAAAGACATGGAGATCCGTCCCGGTCGGACCAGAAGTACAGGATAGTTGCATCAGGCGACCAGCTCGGCGCTTCGCCGTCGGAGCTGACGAGGACCCAGTCTTTGTCGCCTGCAACGGCGGTCGCGTGTACCTTGGCGATGAAGATCTGTGCCGGCGCCAGCCGATCGCTCCTGCCATTGAAGGCAACCCAGCCGTCCAACGACATTCGCCCGTTGTAGATGCCGTACCCGGGATGCCGCAACCAGCCGTCGTTTCGTGGCGACCCGGGCTTCACAATGCCTATGCCCGACGGATCGTGCGCTGTGAGGTAGAGGATTTGATCTCCAGCGGCCGACCAGCTTTCCACCTGGCCGCAGTCATCGCATAGCAGATCGGGAGTTCCGCCGCCCGCGCCCACGGCGAAGATCGGCATTTTTCCGTTTTGTCGAAACGAGTACGCGACCTTCGATCCGTCCGGGCTAATCGCGGCATAGTGATCCTCGGGAAGCCGAGTCAGCACCGTTTCTGCGCCGGCGTCGAGCTTTTTGAGAACGACGGCGAATCGCCCAGACCGTCGGGATCGGAACAGCAGTGTTGCGCCGTCTGCCGACAGGGTGGGGTCGTAATCCTCTGCCGCATCCTGTGTTAAGCGCCGTAGAGGGCCCGTCGGTTTGCCGCGGTTGGCATCGAGCGGCACGCTCCAGATGTCTGCACCCATCGTGCGGCTGATGAACACCATCCGTCCGTCCGATGTCACCGAGGCGGCCGCTTCATCAGTCGTGCCGAACGTCGCGCGCCGCAACGTGCCGGTGATGCGCCAGGTACCGGCCGCAATCGGCACCTGCCACATGTTCGCGGAGTCGCCGACGTGACCATGAAAGAGGATGCGGTTCCCCTCGCCTACCCACGCGTCCGGGTACGGCAACCCATGTACCGCGTCGAACCGGTCTCGCAGCAATCGAATTCGGGCCTCGGTTGCGACGGGCGATCCACCGGGAACTGCCGCTATATACCAGTCAACGTTGTTTTCAGGTGGAGCGTCTCGATCGCGCTGGGCCCAGAACAACAGGTACCGCCCGTCCGGCGACCATACATGTGACTGAGCGCGATAGAAACCGGCGGTCACCGGTGTCGCGGGACCACCGGCGGCTGGCGCCACATAAATCCTGGCGCCTCCATGTTCTGTCACGCCATAGGCAATCCACTGTCCGTCGGGCGAAAAGCGCGGTGAGAAGCCGCGAGCAGCGACGAGCCGCTCGTCGCCGCCGAACGTCGGGATGACGTAAATGCCGCCGCCCGGTCGGCTCGAGTGAAACGCGATTCTGCTCCCGTCTGCCGAGAGCGACGGTTCGACATCGTCTGCGGCGTGGCGCGTCAGCCTGACCGCGGCACCATCGGGAATGGACTGAACCCATATATCGAGGTTACCCTCGCCGCTCCGGTCGGATGCGTACGCAAGGATCTTTCCGTCGAGTGAAATCGCCGGATAGTCCGTCCACGCGACGTCCGATGTGAGCCTGTCCAGAAAGGGCGGGCTGCCTGCATCAGACCCGGTTCGAGATAATCGCCATCCGCCGAAGACCACCGCCCCGGCGACGACCACACCCAGGCCGGCCAGCAACGCCCACTTCACCCGGCGCGACGGCGTCGATGCGGCAGACTCGGTCCGATTGCGGGACTCGAGCTCTTCGCGCAGGTCTTCAAGCGCGATTTTCAGATCCGCCATCGATTGCCATCGTCGATCGGGATTCTTTCGCAGGCAGCGGAGGATCGTCTTTTCGAGATCGCGCGATACTTCCGGAACGAGCTGGCTCGGTGGTGGGGGCTCGTGCGTCAGGACGGCCGCAAGCGTGGAGACTGGCGAGTCGCCGCTGAATGCGCGGCGGTTGGTCACCATCTCGTAGAGAACTGTCCCGAACGAGAAGACATCGGATCGCGTATCGGCGGGTTTCCCTTCGGCCTGCTCGGGAGACATGTAGGGCGCCGTGCCGAGGATCGTTCCGCTCGCCGTCTGAAGGGCATCTTCGAGGTCCGTCGTACCCGCTGCAATCGGATCCTCGATCGGCCGGAACTCGGCGGACTCAGTGAGCTTCGCCAACCCAAAATCCAGGACTTTTATCGATCCCTTGTCGGTCACCATGATGTTGGCCGGCTTGAGATCGCGATGGAGGATTCCGGCGGCATGCGCGGCGGCCAGCGCGTCAGCGATTTGCTCCGCGTACTTCAGGCTATCTTCAATCTTCAGCCGGGATCGCGCCAGCAGGTGGGCCAGCGACGACCCGACGACGTACTCCATGGCGATGAAGTCAAGGCCCTGGTCCTGCCCGATGTCGTAGATGGTGATGATGTGTGGATGATTCAGGGCGGAAGCGGCCCTGGCCTCGTGGACGAACCGCTTGCGGCTTTCTCGATCGACCGCTCCCTTGGAGCGGAGCAGCTTGACGGCGACGGGGCGTCCGAGGCGGGTATCGACGCCACGGTACACCACGCCCATGCCACCTTCGCCAATGGACGTCAGAATCTCGTAATGAGAGATTGTGTTCGTGATCATCGGCGAGACTGCCAACCCATCACTCCACTAGCCGGTCCGCGGCGCATTATCTCGCCAGCAGCTTGATCTCGGCCCTCATCCGCTCCCGACGGTCCAGGATCGCGCGAATCGCACTCTCGTCGATCCATTTGTTCAGTGCGGCAGCGAGCTGTTTCTGAGTGAGCCCCTCGATTCTCTTCCACAAGCTGCTGTCGATTCTCGTCATTTTCTGAGGGAGGTCGATGCCGGGGCCGAACGCGCGCGAATGATCGAGCAGGATCAGGTTCCACTCCGCGTCTCGAATCATGTTGGCGAGATTCCTGTCCCGGTTGCCAATCAGATTGTCGAACATCGTCACCCGGGCGAGTTGATTCTCCCACTCGGTCCGGTGCGGCCCGTTGGGTAACTCGTCGGTACGCACTGCCAAGGCGCCTTCGACCCATTGTTGCGCCGCCCCGGTGTTGCCCTGGATCGGTCGTTCGACACTCGGCGGGACCATGTCCAGCTTCAGCAGCTTGTCGAGCTCGTACGCGGCAATCTCGGCTTTGTACCTCTCGTGGAATCCCCGGACGGCGCCGTCGGTGGATCGCCAGGCCATCCTGGCGATCGGCCCACCTGGCGGCAGCGTGCAGCGCGAGGCTCTGGCCACGTCGAGCGTCTGCATGCTCACGCACTCGGCGGTCCTCAGGTATTCCTCGAACTCCTGATAGCGCCCCACCCAGGTCTTCGCGCTCGCCTGGTTCGAGGCTGGCGGTCCCTGGGCGGCCAGCACCTGCAGCGACGCGGCGAGCAGGGCAACGTTCGCTAACCTGCGCATCGTCCTAAATATAGGCTCGAGTGAAGCACGATGTCCTTGCGGAGTTCTCATGAAACTCTAATTTCTTTCGATTCGCAACGGGCCGCATTTTCGATACGCTACCGTTTCAAATCCGTATGCGAGTGGCGTTTGGAGACTGCGAGTTCGACTTCGGCCGGCGGACCCTTCTTCGCCATGGACGCGCGACGCCGCTTTCACCAAGGGCCTTCCAGCTTCTGGCGTTTCTTCTCGATCGGCGACCAGAGGCGGTGCCGAAGGCCGAGCTCGTCCAGCATCTGTGGCCTGAGACGTTTGTTACCGACGCGAGTCTTCACAACCTGGTCGCGGAAGTCCGAGCTGCGCTGGGCGACTCGCCGCGCACACCGCGCTACATCCGAACCGTGACCCGATACGGCTACGCATTTCATGGAGACGCGCGGTCGGCGCCGCCGGCGGAGGCGTCGAAACCCCCAACCTTGGGCCCACGGCTGGTATCGAAGCGTGGCGAGTGGAGCCTTCCGGAAGGCTCGACGGTCGTCGGGCGCGATCGTGACAGCGCCGTGCGAATCGATTCGCCACTGGTATCGCGCCAACACGCCCGAATCATCGTGACTCCCGACGAGACGACGGTTGAAGACCTCGGGAGCAAGAACGGAACACAGGTCAACGGCCAGAGCATCGTGCAATCAGTGACGTTGAAGGACGGCGACCAGCTTCAGATCGGCACCTTCACGATGACCTACCGAACTCTCGATACTCTTCCGTCTACGCGAACTCGGCGACGCGTGTAGCGCTCCTGTGCCTTCAACTACGGTTTACAACGAGTCGCACACAACGTCGTGACATACCTAGGGCAGACTTGGTCGCGCTGCGTGGTCTCTCGCTTGCGGTTCTGACAGGCAACTGGAAACGAATGTCAGAATCGGTAAAATGGCGCCATCCCGATGCCCGACCGACGCGATTTGATCTCGGACATGTACCACGCCGCGCTGGCCCGGGCGGCGGAGGAACGCGCGGCGTTCTTGTTCGAGGCGTGCAACGGAGACGAGGCGCTGCGAGAGGAAGTCTACATCCGAGCCTTCCCGCGAGACGAGACGGTCCACCCCGTCTCGCATGAAACCTTCCTGAACCGGCGCGCGCTGCTGCCCAAGTAACCCCTGATGACGATGCTGACGCGCAGACACCTTCTCGCGCTGCTCGCATGTTCCGCTACGCCGGCCCTTCGACTGAGCTCAGGGCCGGCCTTCGGCCAGGGGGTCTCCACCCGCGGCGTGAAGGCGACGCCTCGCGGGAAACCCTCGGGCCGTCCATTTCCGGCACGGTTCACCGACGTTGCCAAACAGGCGGGCCTGACTCAACCCATCGTCTACGGCGGCGTCGAGTCGAAGCGCTACATCATCGAAGTGGTCGGCTGCGGCGCCGCCTTTCTCGACTACGACAACGATGGCTGGCTCGACGTCCTCGTGCTGAGCGGCACGCGCCTCGAGGGAGCACCGCCCGGCGCGACCAACCGTCTGTACAAGAACAACCGCGACGGCACGTTCACAGACGTCACCGAGAAAGCCGGCCTCACTCGATCCGGTTGGGCTTCAGCGGTCACCGTGGGTGACTACGACAACGACGGGTTCGACGATCTCTTCATCACCTACTACGGCCACCACGTTCTTTATCGGAACAACGGCAACGGCACGTTCACCGACGTCACGGAGAAGGCGGGCCTTCGCCAGAGCGCCGTGCGCTACGGCGCGGGATGCACGTGGGTTGACTACGATCGCGACGGGAAGCTGGACCTCTTTGTCGCCACCTATCTCGACACGACGCTTGAGAAGCTGCCCAAGCCCGGAGAGAACCCGGACTGCCGCTGGAAGGGCGTGCCGGTCAATTGCGGGCCGCGCGGCCTGCCCCCTGGCTTCGTGCAGTTGTTCCACAACAATGGCGACGGCACCTTCACCGACGTCAGCCGGCAGTCGGGCGTTGCCGCCGCGTCGGGTTCGTATCCAATGACGGCGGTGGCGGCTGACTACGACAACGATGGCTGGCCGGACATCTACGTCGCATGTGACTCGACGCCGAGTTGGCTGTTTCGTAACCAGCACGACGGAACGTTCCGCCAAGAAGCGCTCGAGCGCGGTGTTGCGCTGAGCGAGGACGGCCTGGAACAAGCCGGAATGGGCATCGCCGTCGGCGACTACGATCTCGACGGCCATCTCGATCTCTTCAAGACCCATTTCTCTGACGACACCAATGTGCTCTACCGCAACGACGGCAAGGGGTACTTCGATGACGTCACGATTCGAGCCGGCGTCGGCGTGGAAACCCGATACGTGGGATGGGGAACGGGAATGATGGATCTCGACAACGACGGCTTTCCCGATCTCTTCGTCGTGACGGGCAGCGTGTACCCCGAAGTGGAGGCGAAGCTGCCCGCATACCCGTTCCGCACGCCACGACTGGTGTTCCGCAGTCTCGGCGACGGCAGGTTCGAGGAGTTGATCGACGAAGCGGGAAGCGGCGTGGCCGCCACGCACTCGAGCCGCGGCTGCGCTTTCGGAGATTTCGACAACGACGGCGACGTCGACATCCTGATCACGAACATGAACGAGCCGCCGTCGCTGCTGCGCAACGACGTGACCGGCAGCGGTCATTGGCTCAAGGTCCTGCTCGAGGGTGTCAAGTCGAACCGCAGCGCGATCGGTGCCCGCGTTACCGCCCGCTATGGAGGCCGCACGCAGGCGCAGGAAGTCACGGCCCAGTCGAGTTTCTACTCCGCCAACGATCGCCGGCTGCATTTTGGGCTCGGTGCAGCGACCAAGGCTGACCTGACGATTCGTTGGCCCAACGGGGCGACCGAGCAGGTGCCGAACGTGGACGCGAATCACCTCGTGGTGATTCGCGAGGGCGCAGGCATCGCGCGTCGTCATAGGTTTGGATGAGCGCGAGTCGTCGGTCTTTGAACGGCGTTCTTGCCGCGTTCGTCTTCCTCCTCGTCGCGATCCCAGGAGAATTACGGTCCTGACAGAGGCGTGCCGCTCCTGTGAGGCTCTTCATCGACAGGCCTTGGCGGGCACGCCCGCAAGCGCCGCGCATCTGTGAACTTGCGGGCGTTAGGGTCTGAACGAGCGGCTGGTCGCTAACTTGCACGGTGGGCCAGCATGAGACGAATGGTCAGCGTGGTCTGTCTGATGTTCCTGGCGTCCGGCGCTATGCTGGCGAATCAGGGCAAGGGCAACAAGAACAAGAAGGAAAAGCAGACGAGTACCCACGCCGACAGTGCGACCCGAGTCGACGTTCATGTTGTCTTCGGATCGGCCGATGTCGTCATTCTGCGCGACCACTACGCACCGCGGTACCGTAACCTGCCGCCGGGTCTCCAGAAAAAAGTCGCACGCGGCGGCGAGCTGCCACCCGGGTGGAAGAAGAAGTTCGAGCCCTTCCCCGTCGCGGTTGAACGTCGCCTGCCGCCGCTGCCGGCCGGGTACGGACGCGGCGTCATCGACGCGCACGCCGTGATTTACAACACGCGCACGAACGTGATCGTCGACGTCGCGGTCCTGTTCTAACTTCCATCCATCTCGCGGCGTTACAGCTTCCTCAAATACGCCAGCAGCGCCGCGCGCTCGTGCGGCTGCGGCTGTCGATCGAAATTCACCCCGTCGGTCGAGGCGACGGGCGGTGGCGGCACGCCTGGCGGCGCGTTGGCCTTGATGAACTTGAACATCTCGATGTAGTGATCAACGAGCTCCTCGAGCGTCGCAGCGCTGTTGTTGTGGAAGTACGGGGCCGTGCGGCTGATGCCGCGCAGGCCGGGCACGTCGAACTTGTTCCAGTCGTCGAACGGCGACCGCCCGAGCACGAACCCGGTCAGCAGCGCGCGGGCCGGATCGGAGCTCGGGAAGCGGGCCGTCACGCCGTTGGCCTGCGTCACTTCATAGAGCCTCGTGTTCCGGGCGAGGCGGGACGGACACGGCGCAAAGTTCCACCGCCCCAGCGGATCGACGGGCCGCGGACACTGGGCGAAGACGCTGTGGTATCGGACAATCGGGACGGGCGTCGTGGACTGGCTCGGTCCGCCGTGGCACTGCGTGCACGCACGCGCGAAGACGGCCTTCCCCTGCTCCTCGAGCTCGGTGAGCGGTCCATCGGGATCCGGCAGCGGATCGGTGCCGGCGTCGATCGCGTCCGCCAGCGCGCGCACGCGCGGGTTGCTGAAGAGCGTCAACTGGAACGCCGCGACGTCGTCGAGGAACCGCTGGGACGGCAGCGACTGCACCTGGGCATGGTTCGAAAGCGCGCCGAGCGCCTGCTCCTGCAGCGTCGCAACGCGAGCGTCAAGCTGGTAGCCGCCCGTCGTGTTGGGTCCGCGCGGCCACGGGTTGACGCCGTCGTCGCCCGTGATCTTCACGTCGTTGACACTCGGCACCATGCGCCAGACGTCCACGAACGTCTCGTTCGACACGTTGCCGGTCGCCGGATCGACGAGCTTGATGTTCGGCGGCAGCGAGAGCGTGATCCGGACCAGCCCGTTCTGGCGCAGGTTGCTGTAGTCGCTCGCCGCCTGGCCGTTCACGCGGAAGTCGTCGGCGTCGATCGGCCGGAAGAGCGGATCGTCGGCGTCGGGATCCTCCGCGAGCCGCGCCTGCAGCTTTTGAAAGCGCTCCTCGACGCCGGCGGGTGAGAGCTGAAAGCTGTCCGACGGCATGTGACAGTCGGCGCACGAACGGCCGTTGCCGCCCAGGCCTACCAACTGGCGATTGTGGAACGCACGGAAACCGCGCGCCACGGCCTCGCATGGCGGGCCGTCGCAAATGATTTGCTGGCCGGGATCCGGCTTGAGCTGCGGACCCGCTGCGATGTCCGCCGTGCTCACCCGCAGGGCGACGGCGCAGATCAAGACCGTGCCGACGAGACCCGCCGAACTCGTGATGCGCCTCATGACTCCTCCTCCGCAGTCGCGTGCTGCGCGCAGCTTCGGGAAACCAGCTACGGAGGCGCCGTTATAGCGCCTCAGCAATCCTCCGGATAACTACTTCTGTATGTAGGGACACTCAGCGCCCGACCGCGTGAAGGCATTCGTAATAGCCGATGATCGGCACGAGCACGTACGGGTCGCCGCTGGGTTCGCACGGCTGGCCGTGGTACAGATCTGTGCGAATCAGGTGCACCGAGCCGACGAACGTGCCGCCGCCGTCGAATCGAAAGAGGTTGTAGGTCGCGGGTCGATCCGCCGGCGGCGGGTTGCCGACGACCGGCAGACCCTGGTTCGGGTGACTGCAGATTGTCCGGACCGGCTGGACGGGCGGCTGGAAGCACGTCCATCCTCGTTCGGTGAGGTCGGCCGGTGAAAACGCGGCCGCGGCCGAGAGCGGTATCGCCGGTTGCGGTCCGAGGGATGTCGGACGTGCAGCGGGAGCGCCCGCTGCCGGTGACGGCTGCACCGGGGTGTTGCCCCCGCAGGCCGACATGACACCGGCGATGCTGACAACGATCAGTCGAATCTCGAAGCTACGCAGGATGCTTCGTAGCATGGCTCCTCCTTCGCGTGAGGCGGTTATATCGCCGCCAGATGGAGCCGCGTAACTACTCAGATAGGTAGGGTGGTGCGCTTGGCGGCAGGGATCGCGTCACGCCGCTGAACTTCAGATAATTCGCTCGCGCAACGCCTTGGCGACAGCCTCGGTCTTCGAGTGGACCTGGAGCTTCTCGTAAATGTGTTTCAGGTGGAAGGAGACGGTGTTGACGCTGATCCCCAGTTCCGCCGCGGCGGTTTTCTTATGGTGGCCGTCCACGAGCAGCTTTAACAGCTCGTGCTCCTGCGGCGTCAGCCGGTAGCTTGCTTGCACCGGCGGGGTGAAGTCGCGAAATAGGCGAAGCACGCGCCGCGCGACTTCCGGCGACATCGGCGCACCGCCGGCCGCGACTTCGCGGAGCGAGTCGAGCAGCCGCGCGGGCGGCGTGTTCTTCAGCAGGTATCCCGACGCCCCCGCGCATAGTGCGCGAAACACCTGGTCGTCGCTGTCGTACACGGTGAGCGCGAGGATCGGTACTTCCGGCAGCCGCTCGCGCAGCGCACGGATGCCGTCGATCCCGGACATGCCGGGCAGCCCGATGTCCGTGAGGATGACGTCCGTACCCAGCGGCTTCACGCCCGATAGCGCCTCCTCCATCGTGCGGTAGGCGCCGGTGCACCGGAAGCCCGCCGTGCCGTTGATCAGCACCGATAGCCCCTCGCGGACGTCCTTCATGTCCTCGATGATGACGACGCCGAGTGCGGGGGCTGTGGGCTGCACGGGTTGTGGCTCTGTCTCACGCAGCGTACGTGGAAGCCTCATCGCCGTCACCTACCCTTCGGGGTAGGGTGCACCGCCAGAACGCTCTCGCGGATCGGCATGCGCAGCCGCACGGTCGTGCCGGCGCCCGGAGCTGACACCACATCGAGCCAGCCGTCCAGGCGCTCCGCGCGGCGGCGCATGCTCGCCAGGCCGTTCCCCTCGCTGCCGCACCCGAGATCGAAACCCACGCCGTCATCGGTGACCTCGAGGCACAGCTCGGAGCCCGTCGCGCGCAGCGAGATCGCTACGGTCGAGCATTTCGAATGCCGTGCCGCGTTGTTGATCGCCTCCTTGAACACTAGATAGAGGTCGCGCCTGAGATCCACGCCGAGCCGCGTCGACTGCGTCGGGTCCGGCATGTCGAGGATCACTCTGATATCGCGCGACTCGAATACTTCTTCCGCGTGACCGCGCATGCGGCGCACCATCTCGTACAGCGAGTCGCGCTCAGGGCTGATGGCCCAGACGATGTCGCTCATCGTCGCGACGGATTCGCGTGCGATGTCGGCGATCGACGACAGCGGCGCGTCGAAGCTGGGCGCGTCGTGGTACGGCTGCTGCCGTGCGACCTCGCTGAGGATCGCGATGCGCGTCAGGTTCGCGCCCACATCGTCGTGCAAGTCGGTCGCGATGCGCGTCCGCACCCGCTCGAGCTCCAGAGTCCGCGCTAACCGATAGCGATGAAACGCGAGCGCCGCCGCCGCGAGCGCCAGCCCCGCCAGCGTCAGGAACCACCACCGCAACCAGAGCGGCGGCAGCACCGTGAACGCGACGACGGCGGGGTGAGGGCTGATCACGCCGTCCGCGCTCACGGCGCGGACGAGGAACCGGTACGTGCCGGCCGAGAAGCTCGCGAAGCTGACGCTGCGCCGCGACGTGACGGGTCCCCAATGCTCGTCGGCGCCTTCGAGCCGGTATTGATACCGCAGCCGCTCGCCTGCGGCGAACCGCAGCGACGCGAAGTCGATCTGCAGATGATGGCCGCCCGGGCGCTGGTCCGGCAGCGCGAGGGACGTCTCGCCGATGGCCGACACGGGCCAGGGCCGCCCGCCAATCGTCACGCCGGTGATGAGAATCGCGGGCGGCGCCGTCGCGACCGGCGGCGCCGGCATGAACCGTGACAAGCCGCTCGCCGATCCGAACCACAGCGCGCCCGTGCGGTCGCGAAAGGCGGTCAGGATGGTGCCGGCTGCGAGCCCGTCCTCCGTCGTGAACTGCCTGACGGCGCCGGTGATCGGATCCATCTGGTCGATGCCGCGGGCCGTAGCCAGGTACAGGCGGCCGTGAAGATCTTCCGTGATCACCTGGAGGCTGTTGCTCGACAGGCCCTCTGCCGTCGTGTACCGCCTGAACGACGGCGCGTCCGCCGTCGTGTCGTCCACCCGGATCAATCCCGTGTGCGCGGAGGCCAGCCACAGACGCCCCCCGGAATCGGTGCGGATGTCGACAATCCGGCCGAGCGGCAGCCCGTTCGCCGTCTTGAAGAGTGCGAACGCATCGTTCCGGTAGCGCGCCGCGCCGTCGTTGAGGCCGATCCAGATGTTGCCGGCCCCGTCCTCGCCAATCGCGCGCGGCAGCTCGTCCGCGCTCCGCGGGAAGCCCGGGACGGCGGCCATGTCGCGCACCGTGTCGGTCGCACGGTTCCAGCGAAACAACCCGTTGCCGATGCTGGAGAAAATTGAAAACCAGACGTCCTGGCGCGAGTCCTCCAACAGCCGATAGACCACCAGGTCGCGCAGGCCGTCCTTCTTGTCGATGATCCTGATTGGCTTCGCGGTCCTTATCGCATCGAACGTCGCCAGCGGCGGGTACCTGAAAAGCCCGTAGCCGGACGCCAGCCAGTATTCCCCGTTCCGCGCCCGGAGGATGGACCGCTCCCCGACCGTGCCCCACACGAACGGGGGGCCGGGCTTGAACCAGTCGAATCGGCGGCCGTCGAACCGGCCGAAGTATCCCTCCACGTATTCGTCGCCGTGCGCCGGACCGGCCTCGTTCGACGGCCGGTTCCTGAAAACGCCTGCGTACACGTAGACCGCGCCGGTCGCGTCCTCGAACACATCCGTACCGAATGCGAACCCCTCCGCCCGTCCGTAAGTCACGAACCCGCTGCGCGGCAGCTTCATCACACCGTTCGACCACGTGCCGATCCAGAGGTTGCCGGCCGCATCCTCCGCCAGCGCGGTCAGCTCGTGGTGACTGAGCCCATGGCTGCGGTTGTACGCCACGAGCCGCGGCCCTCCGGATTCGTCTCGCAGAAGCTCGATGATGCCGAGATTGGACGTCGCCCAGAACCGGCCGTCCGACGTCTCCAGCAGCTGCTCGATCCACGACGCTATTTGCGCCGGGTAGCCATAAATCTCCTCGACCTCCGGCGCCCGCCGGCTGCCATCCGCCGTCAGCCGAAAGAACCCGAGCCCACGGGCCGCGACCCAGATGCGTCCCTGACGGTCCTTCATCAGACTGTGGAGATGGTTGTACCAGTGAGGCAGGTTGGGATAGCGCCGTTCGACCAGTTTTGGCGCGTCGTACCGCGCAGCCGCGCCGTCGCTCCAGCGCCGGTAGAGTCCGCTGCGCGCGGCAATCCACAACGACCCGTGCTCGTCTTCGACCAAGTCGTGGACATACCTCTGCTCCGGGAACTCCTCGAGAATCCCCATCGCCACATGACGCAGCTCGAAGCGGCCGCCGTGGCGTTCGACGCGGAACACCCCTTTCCGCGTGCCGCACCAGATCGTGCCGTCGCTCGCTTCGAGCACCGCGTGGATCGCGCGCGCGCCGGGATCGTCGTCTGCCGGAAGAATCGTAGCGAACATCGGTGGCGTGCCGCCCGCGGCGTTCTCGTCCACGACCCGATCGCCAAGGGCTCCGTGCGGACGGAAATGCACGAGGCCCCCGAACGTCGCGACCCAGAGATCGCCGTTCCGCGCTTCGATCACGTCCATGACCTGGCGATGCGGAAGGCCTTGTTCGACGCTGTAGTTGGTGAACGTGTACCCGTCGAAGCGAGACAGCCCGTCGTAGGTCGCGAACCACAGGAATCCGCGCGAGTCGCGGACGATCTTGTTGACCCGGTTGTGCGCGAGACCGTCAGCCGTCGTGTATGCGCGGATCGGTAGCCGCTCGCCGTCAACTCTCGAGGGCAGTAGGAGCAGGACGCCGGCGAGCGCGAAGAAAGCGCGACGCATGGGGCCCGTGTGCGGGTGGGCAGACGAACCCTAGCATCGCAGTCGCCGCAGTTCAACGCTCTTTTCAATGACGGCGTCGTGCAAGCGCGATCGGCTCCGGTTCGGGGTCAGTTTCGTGCGTCGAGTTGGCTAGCGAAGGTTCGCCGTCGAGGACGCGCGCAAGGCGTATAGTGGCACCTGCATGCGAATGACTGGAGGCCGTTTGATGTCGATTGATGTAGTCGTTGCTGTCGCGATACTTTCCGCGTCGCCGTTAGCAATGCTGGCCCAGTCGCAGCAGCCGAACACCTCCGTGCGTGAGACCGTCACCGTATCTGGTACCGTGGAGCGTACCGATCGGTCGACGCGCACGTTGACGCTGCGCACCAGCCCGAACACGACACAGCTTATGACGGTTGCACCGGACGTGAAGCTGTTCGACGAGCTCCAGAGCGGCGACAAAATCACAGTGCGCTTGGTGGAGTCGGTCATCGCCGAAGTGCGACCCGGTGCGAAACCGAGTGTGCCGGTGGATACCACCGCCAAAGCGACCCCGCAGGACCCATCGCAACGGAACGAAGTGCTCCAGCAGCTCAAGGCCGCGGTCACGGTCGAAAGCGTGGACCGTAATCGGAACCTAATCGTCTACAAAACGGTCGACAATCGGCGCGTGGTTCGGGCTGTCATCGATCCGCGCCTGCTCGATGGCCTGAAGCCGGGTGACGTTGTCGAAATAACGTACACGCGCGAGCGCGCTGTTGACTTGCAGCGCGCCCGTTGAAAGCTCCGTCGCTCTCACGGATTCGAAGCCGTCCGTGCGTACTGGTTGAACAGTTCCTGCAGCCGGGTCCGCGACGCACCAGGATGGACGATGACCCGGTAGCGAAAACGCACATGCTCGCCAGGAGCCAGCGTCAGGCTGCCGTTCTGCGTCTTGTCGTTGAGGAAATCGCTCACGCCAAACGGATTGATCGAATGCAGCCCGTAGCCGCGTGAGTGCCAATAGGTGGGATGCCGTGGATTGCCGGGATGATCCATCATCACAACCCCCACCTTTTCTCCATCGAGCTCGCCGGAGTAATCCACCCACTCCGACCGCTTGCCCCACACGTTCGCCTCGCGCTCGCCTCCTTGGGCGTTCAGCAGCGTGCCCGTTCGCACCGGCGTATTCGCCGATTGCGATGGCTTGGCCGGCGGCTCCTCGAGCGCGGTGGCCATGCGCATCGCGAAGGTGCCTTCCTTGGTGTCACGAAACACTACTTGCTCCACCGCCGCGAAGTCGAAATCGAAGTCGATGATGCGGAGGTCGGGATGCGCGTAGAACGTCATGCGCCGCGTTTCGGTCACGAGCGGCTTCCCGTCCGGTTTCAGCCACGTGAACACGACGTCCACCGAGCCCGACTCCTTGCCGCTTGTCACTGCCACCACGCGGTCGAGCACGATCCGCCCCATGGTGGCGTCGGCTTTCGACGGCGGCGTCGACACGTTCTGAATCGCCCAGTAGTTGTAGCCGTTCACATCGCCGTGTCCGTAGAACAGGCCGGCATGATGCGGATGATCGGTCGTCTCGCCCGGTAGCTGGCCGGCCGGAAACGAGCGGTTGACGATCTTCCCCGACGCGGACCGCAGCGGGTGCAGATACGGCCGGTTGAGATTCGCTTCTGCGATGTAAATCACTGTGAACGGTTTGCCATCGATCTCGACGGCGATCCGCTCAGGCTCTTGCGTGATCTTCACCTGTGCCGTCGCCGGCACCGCCGCGCACAGCGAGAGAACCGTTGCAATCACCAGTTGCCTCATGCCGACTCCTTTCGCAGCCTCACCGCGTCGTGTTCGGATCGCTCGACGTATAGGTGTACTTCCCGCTCACCCGGACGACATTGCCCATCCAGTCGGTCGGATCTTTCCAGACAACGGTCCGCGGTTCCAGAAGCGATCCGCGTGATCCGCGTCCCTCGATGAGCGTGCGCAAATCAACCAGATCCCATTTCACCGCGAAGCCAGGGATGACCGCATCGTGCAGATCCGTGTGGATGGGCGCGTCGATCGCCGCGCGAAGGCTATGCGGCGTCCGATCGAGCGTCACCGATCCGATCTGCGGGTTCGCTGCGGCCGCAAGGAGCATCGCGACTCCGAGCACGCCGGACGCGCGTCCGGAGATGCGAGCTGGATCCACATCCGGCCGCGTCGCCGCCTCGGAAACGGCGGCGTTGATCTCGGCCGCGTGGAGCGCCGGAAGATTGCGGCCCACGAGCCATGCGCGCGTATTGTTCATCCAGTTGCCGGAGCGCGGCCGCTCCACGTCGGATCCAGCGCCGCTGAGGGCGACGATCACGACGACGTGCTTGTCGGCTAAAAGCATCTGGGCCTCGGGGCCTGGAGCCAGGCGGTCCTGTAACACCACGACGGCGGGCCGCTTGTCAGTGCTCGACTGTGCCGGCAGAATCTGAAAATTTCGCACAAGCGCCTGATTGCGGCTCGTCAAGTCTCGAATGAACGTTGCTAGCTCGCTCGCCGATGCGCGCTGACGCGGCACTTCCCGGATGATTTCGTAGAGCTCGCGCCCGTGGATCTGTCCTGTCTCTGTCACGCGCAACTCGTGCTCGGG
>Ga0209382_10001919_pt1 | contig 31463 bp, 22 predicted proteins | sample SoiMetdeltSBSDD5_FD_187599 | JGI IMG/M metagenome (GOLD analysis project Ga0209382, IMG submission 187599) | Bulk soil microbial communities from a Populus tree surrounding site in Tennessee, USA - Soil MetaG P. deltoides SBSDD5 (SPAdes) (version 2) | ecosystem: Environmental > Terrestrial >...
GCCCGCAAACGCGCAGCAGCATCCTCTTCCCGCGGGCGCGAAGGAAGCCGACCACACGCCTGAAGCAGTCATCGCGCGTCTCGTGGACGGCGGCGCACGCTGCATCAAGGTCTTCATCGAGGACGGGTTCGGGCCTGCGTCCGACTGGCCGCTGATGAGCAAGGAGACACTCGCACGCATTCGTGCCGAGACGCGCAAGCGCGGACTCGTGCTGATCGCGCACGCGAACGCCATCGACATGCAGCGCATCGCAGTCGACACCGGCGTCGACGTGTTGGCGCACGGCTTGTGGAACTGGAACGAATCCGACGGGCAGCCCGGCATTCCCGCACCGATCGCCGAGCAGCTGCGCAAGGTTCATGAGAAGGGCATCGGCTACCAGGCGACGCTGCGCGTGCTGCCCGGCACTGCCGACCTGTTCCGCGAGGACACGCTGAAGGATCCGATGTACGCCAAGGTCGTACCGCCGGCCGTGCTCGCGTGGTACTCGACCGAGCCGGCCCAGTGGTACAAGCAGATCATGCGCGGCAGCGCGGGCACTTCCGCCGATACCAAGATCGCGCACAACTGGCTGAAGCAGAACGAGCAAGGAATGCGCGCGCTACGCTTCCTGTATGAGCTCGGCCATCCCTTGCTCGTCGGCAGCGACACCCCGTCCGCGCCGACGTACGGCAGTCAGCCCGGCTACGACACGTATCGCGAGATGCGGCTCATGGCGCAGTCAGGCGTGCCGATCGACGCCATCTTCCGCGCCGCGACGCTGAACAACGCTCGACAGTTCGGGCTGGCGAAAGACTACGGCACCGTCGAGTCCGGCAAGATCGCGAACCTGCTGCTGCTGAGGGCCAGTCCGCTGCAGACGATGCGCGCGTGGACGCAGATCGATAAGGTGATTCTGCACGGGGGAATGATTGAGCGAGAGACGTTGGCGGCGGATGAGAAATAGCAGAGAAGAGCCGGAATAACTCTCGCCAAGGCGCAGAATTCTTCCTTGGCGCCTTACGCGTTGGCGAGAGTATTTCTTGCCTTATCTCAACAGCACGTCAGCGCTCACGTAGTAAATGTCTCTCAGCCCGTTCCCCGGCGAGCGTAGCCGCCGCTCGAGCTGATCGAAGGTGAGCGCGCGGTCGAGGCCGTGGGAGCCGAAGCCGCGGTTGCTGGTGAAGATGAAGATCCTGCCGTCGGGCGACAGGCGCGGAGCGAAGTCCCAGCCGGTCGAGTTGATCGGCGGGCCGGGGTGGCGCGGGGTCTGCCAGCGCTCGCCGCTGCGCTTGGCTACGTACACATCGTACGCGCCGACCGCGTCGCCGCGATTGCGCGCGGCGAACACCAGCGTCTGCTCGTCGGCGCTGATAAAAGGCTCGATCTCGTCGCCCTTGGAATTCACCGCCGCGCCGAGGTTCTCCGGCGGCTGAAATTTGCCGTCGACGAAGCGGGCGCGCCAGATGTCGGTGCCGCCGACGCCGCCGGCGCGATCGGAGCCGAAATAGATCGTGCCGTCGGCCGTCAGGTTCGGAAACCATTCGTCGGTCGGGCTCGAGAGCTCGTCGACGTGCCGCGGCTCGCCCCAGGCACCGCTCGCGTCGCGCTCGACGGTCCAGATTTCCATGTCGTCGCGCGGCTTGCCGTTCACCGGTCGCGCCGAGACGAAATAGGCACGGCGGCCGTCGGCTGTGAACACGACATCGGCATCGGAGTAGTGACCGGAGAACGGCGCGGTGCGCGGCTGGCTCCATTTGCCGTCGCGCAGCTCGCTGGAGACGATCGTGTAGAAATCGAACGACGGGGTGTTCTTCAGGAAGTACAGCGTGTGCCCGTCCGGAAATACACTCGCGTGCGATTCATCGTCACCGGTGCACAGGACGTCCGGTGCGAGCACCTTTGGCGTCGCATCGGCGGCGGGAAACAACGCGTCCCAACTGGCAGGCGCTGCCGCGTTGCCGGCGGCGGAACAGGTGAGCGTCCCGGCCAGCAGGAGTGAGATCGATGAGCGCATGGAGGAATTGTGCCGGCACGGAGCGGCAAACGCTTTCAGAATCTTTCGGTGTCCATCAGGGGCGACGTCGCCGCCGGTAGGCGGACGGAGACTCGCCGTACGTGGCGCGAAAAGCGGTCGAGAAATGCGCGTGGCTCGAAAAGCCGAGCTCCAGCGCCAGCGCCGCGATGTCATCGGTCTCCGGCAGCTCGACCAGCGCCCGGCTGAGGCGCAAGCGGCGCTGATAGCGCGCGATCGATACACCTTCGTGGCGGCGGAACAGGTCGGTGAGGTACGCGGGCGAGACGCGAAGCTGCGCAGCGATGCCAGTGAGCGACCATCGCTCGCGGCCCGTACCGATGAGCTCTTTGACAGCGCCGATCAGGTTCGACTGCCCTCGCCCTGCCCTGCGATGCGGCTCGGCTGACGGAAACAGCAGGGAGAGCAGTTCGACAGCGGATTGCTCGACCTCGGTCGCGTCGCACGGGCCGCGCTGGCACAGGTTCCAGAGCGCTGACGCAGCGTACTGCAGCTGCGCGGGTGCTCCTGCGACTCGCGTGTCGCGCGCCACTTTACTCAGTCCAGCAGCGGCGGACTCGCCAATCATCGCGCCGACGGCATCCAGATGCGGCGTGACGAGCATGTAGTCGAGCGGATTCTCATCGACGAAGCGGTCGCGGCTGATATCGCCGGGCGCTATGAACAAAGCCTGGTTGGCGGTGAGCAACGAGTGCGATGAGCCGCGCTCGTACACGAATGCACCGCGCAGCGTCAGTACGACCTGCGGCTCGGACGTCAGCGCTTCGGGCGTCCGGCAATTTTTGCCGGCACGCGCGGCCGCGCCTTCGATGCGAACGGCGGCGTGGTCGAAGAAACGACGCCGCGTTTCCTGATAAGTCTGCAGCACGCCGTGATCATATAATCAAACCCATGCAAGAGCAGTTCGACCTCGCCGCCTACTTCGAGCGCATCGGCTACGGCGGGCCGGCGGTGCCGCGCCTGGAAACGCTGTGCGAGATCCATCGCCTGCATCCGCAGGCGATCGCGTTTGAGAACCTCAATCCGCTGCTGCACTGGCCGGTGGCGCTCGACATCCGCTCGCTCCAGCACAAGCTGATAGCGCAGCGACGTGGCGGCTATTGCTACGAGCACAACCTGCTCCTCAAGCACGCGCTCGAGCGCATTGGCTTCCGCGTCGCCGGCCTCGCGGCACGCGTCTTGATGAACCTGCCGGAAGATGCGGTGCGACCGCGCACGCACATGCTGCTGCAGGTGGATATCGAAGACGAGATCTGGATCGCCGACGTCGGCTTCGGCGGCATGACGCTGACCGCACCGCTGCGATTGGTCGAACAGGTGCCGCAGGCGACGCCGCACGAGCCTTTCCGGCTGGTGCGGCTCAGCGGTGACTATGCGCTGCAGGCTGAAGTCCGCGGCGAGTGGCGCACGTCCTATCGCTTCGATCTGCAGGCACAGGTGCTGCCGGATTACGAGCTGACCAACTGGTATCTCTCGAATCATCCCGAGTCGCATTTCGTGCAGAGGCTGATCGCAGCGCGCACGGCCCCACAGCGTCGCTATGCCCTGCGCCACAACGAGCTGGCGATACACGAGCTCAACGGCGAAACGCTGCGGCGTCAGCTGAAGAGCGCGGCGGAGTTGCGCGAGGTGTTGAGCGAGACTTTCGGGATTGAGCTGCCGCACAGCGACGAGCTGGATGCGAAGCTGGTCGAGATTGCAGAGTCAGGCTGAAGCCTGACCTACACCGAGTGCCTGTGGGTCGGGCTTTTAGCCCGACATTCCTTCGTCACCGAGCTCCGACAATCGACGCTGCAGGTATCTCCGCTCCGTCTCGTTCGTGGCTAGCGCGAGCGCGCGGCGATAGGCCTCGGCGGCAGCCTCCCGTCGATTCGACCGCCGCAGCAGATCGGCGCGCGCCGCATGTAACAAGTGGTATTCCGCGAGCGCGCCGGAAACACCGAGCCCGTCGATCATCAGCAACCCCCGCTCCGGACCTTCGCTCATGCCGATCGCCACCGCGCGGTTGAGCAGAATGATCGGCGACGGATTGAGCTTCGCGAGTTCCGCGTACAGCGCGTCGATCTGTGCCCAGTCCGTTTGCGACGCCGCCGCGGCTTGCGCGTGCAGCGCCGCGATCGCCGCCTGAATCTGGTACGGGCCCGGGTTGCCGAGTCCAAGCGCCAGCTCGACGAGCGCCAGACCTTCGTCGATCTCGGTACGATCCCACGTGCTGCGATCCTGCTCCTCCAGCGTGATCAGCGCGCCGTCACCATCGACGCGCGCGTGCCGGCGCGAGTCGTGCAGAAGCGTCAGCGCCAGCAACCCAGCGGTCTCGGCGTCCTGCGGATACATCTCTCGCAGCAGACGCGCGAGGCGGATCGCCTCGGCGCACAGCTCGCGCCGCACCAGGCTGTCCCCGCTGGTGGCCAGGTATCCCTCATTAAATATGAGATAGATGACGGCCTGCACCGAAGCCCGCCGCTCCGGCAGTGCCTGCTCTGGCGGCACCTCGTACGGAATGCGCGCTTGTTGGATTTTGCGTTTGGCGCGCACTAGTCGCTGCGCCAGCGTCGGCTCGGGCAGGAGGAACGCACGCGCGATCTCCTCCGTGGTCAGGCCGCCCAGCGTACGCAACGTGAGTGCGACCTGGGCTTCACGATCCAACGCCGGATGGCAGCACGTGAAGATCAGCCGCAGCTGGTCATCCGGCAGTGCGATGTCTTGCTCCACGTCCGAGGGCTCGTCCTCCTCCTCGCGCAGCAGCTCGCGCTTCTCGCGGCGTGTCCGTTCGCGACGAGCAAGGTCGATCAGCTTGCGATGCGCTGCTGCCGTGATCCACGCACCGGGATTGTCGGGAATGCCCTGCTCGCTCCAGTGCGCGAGCGCCGCGGCGAACGCGTCCTGCATCGCTTCCTCGGCGCGATCGAACGAGCCGCACAGGCGGATCAGCGCGGCGATGATCCGTCCGTGCTCGCGGCGGAAAGTCGTTTCGGCAACGATGCGTGCGTCGCGCATTACCGCGGCGGCAACTCCAGCAGCGGGCGGATCTCGATACAGCCTTCACCGCCGCGGCAGGCGCTCGGAATCTTCGCTGCCCACTCGATCGCCTCGTCGAGATCGCGACAATCGATCAGGTAGTAGCCGGCGAGCTGTTCCTTGGTCTCCGCGAACGGACCGTCGACGATCAGCGGCCTGCCGTCCTGCATGCGCACCGTCGTCGCGGTCGTCGTCCGCTGCAGCGGTTGCGCCGCGTGCAGCACGTTCCTGCTCTGCGCTTCTTCCTGGACAGCGCGATGCTGCATCCGGACTGCGAGATCGTCCTGCGCCGAGATGCTCGCGGGATCCACTTCGCGGCTGTAGATGAGAAAGATGTAGCGCATCGCTCTGCTCTCCGTTACGCAACCTGTGCCAGCACGTGTACGAACCGCTCCGGCAGCGACTCGGGGAACGTGCGCTTGATGCTCGGGCGCTCCATGTGATGCTCGAAGTACGACTTGAGATGCTGCGCGTCGGCGAGCATGCCGCGGCTCTCCGGCATCTTGTTCATATAAAAGAGAATCGGCAACAGGTCGATGTCGGCCAGCGTGAACGAGCTGCCCGCGAGATAGCCGGTCGCGCGCACTGCCTCGTCGAGTACTGCGAACTGCGCGCGCATCGAGGGCAGCGCCGCGTCGATCGCCGGACGATCCGGACTGCCGTCGGCGGTGGCCGGGAAGAAGTACGCCCGGAGATATTGCCGCACCATCACCGGATCGATGGCGGTGTTGATCAGCGAGATCCATTGCTCGACGAGCGCCGCCGCCGCGGGATCGGCCGGGATCAGCGCCGGACCGGGAAACGCGCGGTCGAGGTACGTGCAGATCGCGCGGGACTCGCACACCGTGACTGCGCCGTGACGCATCACCGGAATCTTGCCGAACGGATGGATCGCATTGACCTCCGGGGTATGCGGCAGGGTTGGAACGAGCGTGTACGGCACTCCCTTCTCCGCGCACGCGATGCGCGTCACCCAGACGAAGTTGCTGGCCGGCGCGCCGATGATCTGCAGGTCGCTCATACGAAGGTCCTCACTGACTATGGAAAGTGACGACCCACGACGCGCGAGGGTTGGCGCCATCGACACCGATCGACACGATTCTTTGCACGGAATCTGCCGCCGGCCGATGGACTTGCATCCGCGCGGCGTCGCAGACTCCCGCGCATCTGAAGCAGCGGGACTGCAACTCCATGAACCAGCGTTCGAAACTCGCCGTCGGCATAGCGGCGTTCTGCGCAGCAAGACTGGCCTTCGCGCTGAGCCCGGGCGAGACAGTCGATAACTTCCGGCTGCTCGACCACCAGGGCGGCTCGCGCGAGCTCTATTACCTCTCGGACATGAAAGCCGTCGTGCTCATGGCCCATTCCGCGTCAGAAATGGGAAACGGTTGCGAGGCGTCGCGGACTGGCGTGCCGGGCCTGAAGGCGCTGCGCGACCAGTACCGTTCGCAGGGCGTCGAAGTCCTGCTCATCGATTCCAACCTGAGCGACACCAGCGCGGCGATCGTCAAGGAAGCTGCCGCTCAGGGCATCGACATGCCGATCCTGCTGGATGAGACGCAGCTGATCGGCGAAGCGCTGGACCTGCGGCGCAACGGCGAAGTGCTGGTGATCAATCCGCAAGGCTGGAAGCTCGCTTATCGTGGACCGGTGTCGAGCGCGGGCGATGCGGTCGCATCCCTTATGCAGGGACAGCCGATCAGGACTGCGAAAGTCGAGACCAAGGGCTGCGCGATCGCGATGCCCGAGCGCGACAAGAAAGCCGCGCACGCGAAGATTTCATACTCGAAAACGATCGCGCCGATGCTGATCGACAACTGCGTCACCTGCCATCGCCAAGGCGGCATCGGTCCGTGGCAGATGACCAGCTACGACATGATCAAGGGCTTCGCGCCGATGATCCGCGAGGTCATCCGCACGGAGCGCATGCCGCCGTGGCACGCGGATCCGCACTACCAGGCGTTCTCGAACGATCGCTCGCTGTCGAAGGACGAGATCAGGACGCTGGTGCACTGGATCGAGGCCGGCTCACCGCGCGGCGCCGGCGGTGACCCGCTCGCCGAGCTGAAGCGCACCTGGCCCGAGTGGCAGCTCGGCGAGCCCGACCTGATCGTCGAAATTCCGGCGTTCGACGTGCCGGCGACCGGCACGATCCCGTACCAGATGCCGAGCGTGGCGAACCCGCTCGATCACGACGTGTGGGTGCGCGCGGTCGACTTCCAGCCCGGCGATCGCACGGTGCTCCATCACATCATTGCAACGATGGGCTCCGACGCCGCCGGCATTCGCGAGGGCGGAAGCCTGGGCGGCTACGTGCCCGGCGCCGGCCCGATGGTGCTGCCGACGCAGACCGGCATCCTGATGAAGAAGGATGCGAAGTTCTTCTTCCAGATGCACTACACCGCGACCGGCAAGCAGGCGCGCGACGTGAGCCGCATGGGCCTGTACTTCCGCAAGGACGCGCCGCAGTTCCAGTTCCGCAGCGCCGTGATGGCAAAGCCTTCCTTGAAGATTCCGGCGAACACCAAGGCTCACACCGAGTCCGCCTCGCGTACGTTCGATCGCGACATCATCGTCTACAGCCTGCTGCCGCATTCGCACTTCCGCGGCAAGGCGTCGAACTTCGTCGCGACGTATCCGGACGGCACGACGGAAACGCTGCTCTCGGTGCCGAACTACGACTTCAACTGGCAGACGACGTACGAGCTGGCGACGCCGAAGCGGCTGCCGGCCGGCACGAAGATCACGCACAGCACGACGTGGGACAACTCATCGCAGAACAAAGCGAACCCGGACCCGAACCGCGAAGTGCCGTGGGGCCAGCAGACGTGGGACGAGATGCTGTACGGCGTGGTGCGCTTCCGCTACGTCGACGAAGCGGCGGCGCCAACCGAGACAGTGTCGCGCACGCGCGAGTAGGCGGCGCAGCAGATTTTGGGGCGACGCGCAGTCCCGGCTCTTGCGCTTCCCGACTTCGTGCCGGAATGAGCACGATTTCGGTAGTTGTATTCGCGACGTTGAGCAGTCAGGCTAAAGCCTGACCTACACGAACAAGCCGACCGCAGTGCAAGTCCTGATCGTTGACGACAGCGCCGACGCCGCCGCCAGCCTCACCATGCTGCTGGAGCTCGAAGACATCGCCGCGCAGAGCGTCGGCGACGCGGAGGCAGCGCTGCAATTCGTCGAGCACGCGACCCCACTGCTGCTGCTCATCGACATCGGACTGCCGGGAATGAACGGCTACGAGCTGGCGCAACGGCTGCGGCAGCTCCCGCAACTGAATGGCACGACGCTGATCGCGCTGACCGGCCGCGAAGGGCCGTCGCCGCAGGAGCAGGCTCTGTTCGATCAGTTCTGGACGAAGCCGTTCGACCCGCGACGGCTGATCGAAGAAGTGAAGACGGTCATCACCCGGGCGGCGGATCGCTCACCCGCATAAAAGTCATTGAGAGCGCCGCGTCGCTGGTCGCCACCAGCGCGCCACCCGCAGTCTCGACGATCACGCGCAACTCGTCGGCACTCAAGGGCGCCGCGCTCGCGGCCAGGTCGGGGGCAGCGGCCTGAAAAGCCAGATCGAACGCCGCCATGCCGTTCGCCGAGCGAACCGAAATCGCGACTGCCGCCGCCGCATGGTTGAGGCAGCTGTGCAGGAGGACATGACATAAGCGCATCCGGTCGGCGCGAATAGCGAGCGTCGGCGGATCGGGCAACGTACAGGTCACCTGTAAGCGCCGCTTCGACGCCCGCAGCAGCGCAGTGACCTCTGTCAGCACTTCATCGACCTGCACCGTCTGGGTTTCGGGCGTGCCAGGCGCCGTCAGATAGCGAGCCAGGCGCTCGCTGTTCGCGACCAGGCTGGCGACGGCACCCTCGGCGGGCTCGATATAGAGCGCCGCCCGCTCCATCAGCTTGTCGATGTCGCCGGTCCGCCGGGCCAGCCGGCCGAACAGCTCCATGCTGATGCGGATCGAATGCACGGGATTGCGGAGGTCGTGCAACAGCTTGCCAACGATCTGTCGTTGATTGTCGTGCTGGACGCGCATTAAGACCGCGGCGTCGGGCGGCGAGGAACGAGCTTCCAGATCCCTGTCTCCGTTTGTCCCAGGTGCGGGAACTATCGCTCGGGCTGGGGAGTTCCCGGACAGCTTGAAAAAATTACCACACCGTAGCCAGGCCTTCGAACGGGCGCCACGGTAGTCAAAGAAGCCGGTTCTCGCCAGTACATGCTCTATTGCTACATGCTCTATTGCGTTGCCATAAGCGCCTGTTTATGTTCGCCCGGCTGTCCGCCGACCCAGAGCGCGCACTCGCGTGCCCCTGTCTGACTGAAAGTTGCGGAGTCCCTCGATGGAAGCTCAAGAACGAGTGCGCAGCCGTACCTCACGGGCACTCGCGCGCAAGAACGGCAGCCGCCGCAGCAGCGCCAAAGTCGACACCGACATCGATCTGAAGAAGCTGCTGCGGGCGTTGCAAGCCGTGCGCGACGGCGACTTCTCCGTGCGCCTGCCGAGCGACCGCACCGGAATCGGCGGCAAGATCGCCGATACCTTCAACGAGATCATCGCCTCCAACCAGCGCGTCGCGCGTGAGCTCGAGCGCGCCGGCCAGATGGTCGGCAAGGAAGGCAAGACCCGCCATCGCATCACGGTCGATCGCCGCTCCGGGGCCTGGGGCGCGATGGAAAGCTCGACGAACACGCTCATCGACGATCTGTTGTGGCCAACCACCGAAGTGACGCGCGCGATCAGCGCCGTCGCGAAAGGCGATCTGTCGCAGAACGTGCCGCTGGAAGTCGAAGGCAAACCGCTGCGCGGTGAGTTCCTGCGTTCCGCGACCATCGTCAACACGATGATCGAGCAGATGGGCGCGTTCACCTCCGAAGTGACGCGCGTGGCGCGCGAAGTCGGCACCGAGGGCAAGCTCGGCGGCCAGGCCGAGCTGAAGAACGTCAGCGGCATCTGGAAAGATCTCACCGACAACGTCAACTCGATGGCCTCGAACCTGACGGGCCAGGTGCGCAACATCTCCGAAGTGACGATCGCGGTCGCGAACGGCGACCTGTCGCGCAAAATCACGGTCGACGTGCGCGGCGAAATCCTGCAGCTCAAGGAAGCCATCAACACGATGGTGGACCAGCTGCGTTCGTTCGCGTCGGAAGTCACGCGCGTGGCGCGTGAAGTCGGCACCGAAGGCAAGCTCGGCGGTCAGGCGATCGTGCCCGGCGTGGCCGGCACGTGGAAGGACCTGACGGACAACGTCAACTCGATGGCCTCGAACCTGACAGGCCAGGTGCGCAACATCGCCGAGGTCTCGACCGCCATCGCGCGCGGCGACCTGTCGCGCAAGATCACGGTCGACGTGAAAGGCGAAATTCTCGAGCTCAAGAACACCATCAACACGATGGTCGACCAGCTCAATACGTTCGCGTCCGAGGTAACTCGCGTAGCGCGCGAAGTCGGCACCGAAGGCAAGCTCGGCGGCCAGGCCGAAGCGAAAGGCGTCAGCGGTGTGTGGAAGGATCTCACCGACAACGTCAACTCGATGGCATCCAACCTCACGGGTCAGGTCCGCAATATCGCCGACGTGGCGACCGCCATCGCAGGCGGCGACCTGTCGCGCAAGATCACGGTCGACGTGCGCGGTGAAATCCTGCAGCTGAAAGAGACCATGAACACCATGGTCGACCAGCTGCGAGCGTTCGCCTCCGAAGTGACACGCGTGGCGCGCGAGGTCGGCACCGAAGGCAAGCTCGGCGGCCAGGCGAACGTACCGGGCGTCGGCGGCACCTGGAAGGACCTCACCGACAACGTGAACTCGATGGCCTCGAACCTCACGGGCCAGGTCCGCAACATCGCTGAAGTGTCCACGGCCATCGCGCGCGGCGACTTGTCGCGCAAGATCACGGTCGACGTGAAGGGCGAGATCCTGCAGCTGAAGGAAGCCGTCAACACGATGGTGGACCAGCTCAATACGTTCGCGTCCGAAGTGACGCGCGTGGCGCGCGAAGTCGGCACCGAAGGTAAGCTCGGCGGTCAGGCCGAAGTGAAAGGCGTCAGCGGTGTGTGGAAAGATCTCACCGATAACGTCAACTCGATGGCCTCGAACCTCACCGGCCAGGTCCGTAATATCGCGGACGTCGCCACGGCCATCGCCAACGGCGACCTGTCGCGCAAGATCACGGTGGACGTGCGCGGCGAGATTCGCCAGCTGAAAGAAACGATCAACACACTGGTCGACCAGCTGAACGCGTTCGCGGCCGAAGTGACGCGCGTGGCGCGCGAAGTCGGCTCCGAAGGCAAGCTCGGCGGTCAGGCCGAAGTGAAAGACGTCAGCGGTGTGTGGAAGGACCTCACCGACAACGTCAACTCGATGGCCTCCAATCTCACCGGCCAGGTGCGCAACATCGCCGAAGTGGCCACGGCCATCGCGCGCGGCGACCTGAATCGCAAGATCACGGTCGACGTGCGCGGCGAAATCCTGCAGCTGAAAGAGACCATGAACACCATGGTCGACCAGCTCAACAGCTTCGCGGCCGAAGTGACGCGCGTCGCGCGCGAAGTCGGCACCGAAGGCAAGCTCGGCGGCCAGGCCATCGTGCCGGGCGTCGCGGGCACGTGGAAGGATCTCACTGACAACGTCAACTCGATGGCGTCGAACCTGACGGGTCAGGTTCGCAACATCGCAGAAGTGTCGACCGCCATCGCGCGCGGCGACCTGTCGCGCAAGATCACGGTCGACGTGCGCGGCGAGATCCTGCAGCTGAAAGAGACCATCAACACGATGGTCGACCAGCTCAACGGCTTCGCGGCCGAAGTGACGCGCGTGGCGCGCGAGGTCGGCACCGAAGGCAAGCTCGGCGGCCAGGCGCAGGTGCCCGGCGTCGCGGGCACGTGGAAGGATCTCACCGACAACGTCAACACGATGGCGAACAACCTGACGAACCAGGTGCGCGGCATCGTGAAAGTCGTGACCGCGGTCGCCAACGGCGAGTTGCGCCAGCGCCTGACGGTGGAATCGAAAGGCGAAGTGGCGGCGCTCGCCGACACGATCAACAGCATGACCGACACGCTCGCGACGTTCGCCGATCAGGTGACGTCGGTGGCGCGCGAGGTCGGCGTCGAAGGCCGGCTCGGCGGCCAGGCGAACGTACCGGGCGCGTCCGGCACATGGAAAGACCTCACGGCAAACGTGAACCTGCTCGCTGCGAATCTCACGACGCAGGTGCGCGCCATCGCCGAAGTCGCCACCGCCGTGACCAAGGGCGACCTCACCCGCTCGATTCAGGTCGATGCGCGCGGCGAAGTGTCCGAGCTGAAAGACAACATCAACGCGATGATCGGCAACCTGCGCGCCACGACCGAGCGCAACACCGAGCAGGACTGGCTGAAGACCAACCTCGCGAAGTTCAGCCGCATGATGCAGGGCCAGCGCGACCTCGTGACGGTGGGCCAGATGCTGCTCGCCGAGCTGGCGCCGCTCGTCAACGCTCAGCAGAGCATCGTCTATGTCATGGACTTCGACGAGCGCGGGCCGATGCTCAAGCAGCTCGCGAACTACGCCGATGCCCAGGTCGAGGGCGACGAGCCGCGTCGCTATGCATTGCGCGAGGGCCTGGTCGGTCAGTGTGCCGCAGACGGCCGGCGCCTCCTGATCAACGACATTCCGAGCGAGGCAGTCCACGTCCGCAGCGGCCTGATCTCCGCGCGCGCACGCAACCTGATCGCGCTGCCGGTGCTATACGAAGGCCAGGTGAAGGCCGTCATCGAGCTCGCGTCGATGCACGAGTTCACCGCCTCGCACCTGGCGTTCCTCGAGCAGCTCACCGGCTCCATCGGCGTCGTGCTCAACACGATCGAAGCGACGATGCGCACCGAGCGCCTGCTCAAGCAGTCGCAGGAGCTCGCCGGCGAGCTGCAGGCCCAGCAGAAAGAGCTGCAGCAGACCAACGAAGAGCTCGCCAACAAGGCGCGGCTGCTCGCCGAGCAGAACGCGGAAGTGGAGCGCAAGAACCAGGAAATCGAGCTGGCACGCCGCGCGCTGGAAGAAAAGGCTGCGGAGCTGGCGCTCACCTCGCGCTACAAGTCCGAGTTCCTCGCGAACATGTCGCACGAGCTGCGCACGCCGCTCAATAGCATCCTGATCCTCGGCCAGCAGCTGGCCGACAACGCCGACAGCAACCTGAGCACGCGCCAGGTCGAGTTCGCCAAGACGATTCACGCGGCCGGCACCGACCTGCTGAACCTGATCAGCGACATCCTCGACCTGTCGAAGATCGAGTCCGGCACGGTCACGGTCGAGTCCGAGGACCTGCTGTTCACGCATCTGCGCGAGACGATCGAGCGCAATTTCCGGCACGAGGCGGAAGCGCGCATGCTGTCGTTCGTCACGGACTTCGACGCGAGTATGGGCCGGCACATCACGACCGACTCCAAGCGCCTGCTGCAGATTCTCAAGAACCTGCTGTCGAACGCCTTCAAGTTCACCTCGCACGGCAGCGTGCGGCTGCACGTCGGCGTGGCCAAGAGCGGCTGGAGCGCCGATCACCCGGTGCTCAACCAGGCGGCCGCGGTCGTCCAGTTCGCCGTGACCGATACGGGCATCGGCATCGCGCCCGAGAAGCAGAGGATCATCTTCGAAGCGTTCCAGCAGGCCGACGCCGGCACCGCGCGCAAGTACGGAGGCACGGGTCTCGGCCTCGCGATCAGCCGCGAGCTGGCGCACCTGCTCGGCGGTGAGCTGAAGCTGACCAGCGTGCCGGGCTCCGGCAGCACGTTCACGCTGTACCTGCCGATCGGTTACATGGGCTCGGCCTACCTGGCGAGCCCGGTGCAGTCCGGCCGCATCGAGGCCAAGCCGATCTTCCAGCCGATCGCGTTGCCCGCGGCACGCGCAGAAGAGCTGATCGACGACCGCGAGGATCTGCAACCCGACGACCGGGTGCTGCTGATCATCGAGGACGATCCGCACTACGCCAAGGTGCTGCTGAACCTGGCGCGCGACACCGAGTTCAAGGCGATCGTCGCCAAGACCGGCGCGGAAGGCCTGAGCCTCGCGCGCAAGCACCGGCCGACAGCGATCTCGCTCGACGTATTCCTGCCGGACATGCTCGGCTGGACCGTGCTCAACCAGCTCAAGCGCGACACCGCGACCCGGCACATCCCGGTGCAGATCCTGACCGTCGAGGAGGAGCGTCAGTACAGCCTGGAGCGCGGCGCGTTCGCATTCATGAACAAGCCGGCGACCACCGAAGGGCTGGAAGCGGCGCTCCAGCGCATCAAGGATTTCGCTTCGCCGCGCATCCGCGAGCTGCTGGTGGTCGAGGACGATCCGAACGAGCAGATGAGCATCGCCGAGCTGATCGGCTTCGACGACGTGAAGATCACCGCGGTCGGCAGCGGCGCCGATGCGCTCGCAGCGCTGCAGGCGAGCACGTTCGACTGCATCGTGCTCGACCTGCGCCTGCCCGACGTCTCGGGTTTCGAGCTGATGGAGAGCATCCAGCAGGACGAGCGGCTGCGCGACACACCGATCGTGGTCTTCACGGGCCGCGAGCTGTCGAGCACCGAGGAAGAGGAGCTGCGGCAGAGAGCGAAAAGCATCGTGCTGAAAGGCGTGCGCTCGCCCGAGCGGCTGCTCGACGAGACCGCGTTGTTCCTGCATCGCGTGGTCACCGACCTCCCGCCCGCCAAGCAGCGCATGATCGAGACACTGCACCAGTCGGACGAGCCGCTGCAGGATCGCAAGGTGCTGGTGGTCGACGACGACATCCGCAACATCTTCGCGCTCAACAGCCTGCTGGAGCGCCACAAGATGGCAGTGATCAGCGCCACCAACGGCCAGGACGCCATCAACCTGGTCGAGTCGACCGACGACCTGGCGCTGGTGCTGATGGACGTGATGATGCCGGAGATGGACGGCTACGAGACGATGCGGCGGATCCGCAGCAACCCGAAGTTCCGCCTGCTGCCGATCATCGCGCTGACCGCGAAGGCGATGAAGGGCGACCGCGAGAAGTGCCTGGAAGCAGGCGCTTCGGACTATGTCGCCAAGCCGGTGAACACGGAGCAGCTGCTGTCGCTGGTGAGGATGTGGCTGCACCGCTGAGCCTATGACTGTATCGCACGACAAAATCGGCCCGAGCGCGCGCCTGCCGCGCGCCCGCACCGACAAGGTGAACATTCTGCTGGTCGACGACCAGCCGGCGCGTCTGCTGTCGTACGAAACGATCCTCGGCGAGCTCGGCCAGAACCTGATCAGCGCACGCTCCGGCGTTGAAGCGCTGGCACGCCTGATGAAAGACGAGTTCGCGCTGGTGCTGCTCGACGTCAGCATGCCGGGCATGGACGGCTTCGAGACCGCCGCGATGATCCACGATCATCCGCGCTTCGAGCGCACGCCGATCATTTTCATTACCGGCGTGCACGACTCGGAGTTCGACCGCCTCAAGGGCTACAAGCTGGGCGCCGTCGATTACGTCTCGATCCCGGTCGTGCCCGAGATCCTGCGCAGCAAGGTGTCGGTGCTGGTCGAGCTGTATTGCCAGCGGCTGGAGCTGCAGAAACTCAACCGCAGCCTCGCCGACGCCAACGAGCAGCTCGAGCAGGCGAACACGACCCTGCAGGCGGAAAAGACCCGCGAGCTCGAAGCGCTGAATCTGCACCTGCAGAAGGCCAACACCGAGCTCGCCGCTTCGAACCAGGCGCTGCAGGCCGAGATCGCCGAGCGCGCCCGCGCCGAGGCGCTGCTGCTGGAAGCCGACCGCCACAAGGACGAGTTCCTCGCGATCCTGGCGCACGAGCTGCGCAACCCGCTGGCGCCGATCCGCAATGCTGTCGAGATCATGTCGCGCTTTCCGATCGACAACCCGAAGCTGCGCTGGTCGCGCGACGTCATCGACCGCCAGGCGATGCACCTGACCCGGTTGGTCGACGACCTGCTCGACATCTCGCGCATCACGCGCGGCACGATCCGGCTCGCGCAGGAGCCGGTGCGCACCGAGACGATCATCGCGCGCGCGGTCGAAGCGTTGCAGCCGATGATCGCCGAGCATCGGCACGAGCTGTCGATCGATTGCCCCGACGGCTCGCTCATGGTGCGCGGCGACCTTACACGTCTCGTGCAGATCCTCGGCAACCTGCTCAACAACGCCGCGAAGTACACCAACGACGGCGGCCGCATTCACCTGAGCGTGCGCCGCGACGGCGACTTCGTCGAGTTCCTGGTCCGGGACAACGGCATCGGCATCGCGCCCGGCTCGCAGGCGAAGCTGTTCAACCTGTTCTCGCGCCTGGAGACGACCGACGACCGCACGCCGGGCGGGCTGGGCATCGGCTTGGCACTGGTTCGCAAGCTGGTTGAGATGCATGCCGGTGAGGTCGCGGTGCGCAGCGCCGGCGTCGGCCTCGGCAGCGAATTCGTCGTGCGGATTCCGCTGCTGGAGAGCATGCCGGCCGCTGCCGTGCTCGCTGCCCGCGGCGACGGGGCGACGCAGACCCGCCATCGCATCCTGGTGGCCGACGACAATCCGGACGCGCTCGAAAGCCTGGCGCTGCTATTGGAGTGCGACGGTCACGAAGTGTGGAAGGCTGCGAACGGCGCGGAAGCATTCGCGCTGGCGGAAAAATGCCAGCCGCACCTCGCGCTGCTCGACATCGGCATGCCGGTCCTCGACGGCTATGAAGCCGCGCGCCGCATCCGCTCCGAGACGTGGGGCAAAGGCATGATGCTGGTCGCGCTGAGCGGCTGGGGCCAGAGCTCCGACGTGCAGCGTTCGCGCGAGTCGGGCTTCGATTCGCATCTCGTGAAGCCCGCGAGCTTCGACGCGCTCGCTCAGCTGCTCAGCCGCGTGTCGGTGACGACCGGCGGCAAGTAGTAGTGCGCGGCGCCGGGCTTGCCGCGCGCAACGCAACCCAGATCCGCCCCTCCTTTCACCAGGAACCACTCGCTGCGATTCGCGGCGCCGAGCGACTCCGCCGGCGCATCGCGAAAGCACGCTGCACGTGCTTCGTCGTTGATGACGAGCTGACGCCCCGGCTTGCCCGAGAGCCATAGCGCCGCGTCGGCCATCTCCTGATTCGCTTCGCGCCAGCGCGCGTGGCCGAAGTGCACGATCTCGCGATGCGCGTTCAGGACATATTGCTCCTTGAACGCAACCAGCCCGAGCTCCTGCCGCGGATCGGCGGTCTGCTCGATGCGCGCGACGAAGTCGGCGCCCGAGCGCACGTCGTTCAACTGCGGATTCACCCAGAAGCTGACGACGAACAGCGAGGCCGCGAGCACGCCGGCGTACGCGATGAATCCGCGCCACGGACGCGTGACCGCGCACACGATCATGGCCGCGACTGCGATCAGTGCGAGCGGCCCGAGCGGATCGATGTCATAGGAGGCGACGACATCGATGCGCTTGTCGGGCCGCACGGCAAGATAGATCCATGCGACCACGCACAAAGCGCCGATGACCGATGCGAGTACGAACATCGCACGCTGCGCGCCACGTCGCGCCGCCACCTCGGCGAGATATGGAGAACACAGCAGCGCGAAAGCCGGCACCGCCGGCAGCACGTACACGCCGCGCTTGCCACTGCTCAGGGTGAAGAAGAGCACGACCAGCACGATCCATGACGCCAGCAGCGCGATGCGCAAGTCGAACGATCGCAGCGCGTTGCGCCAATGACTGAACAGCCACGGCACGAGCAGCGTGAGCGGCAGCCACAAGCCCGGAATGACGTCGACCAGGAAGTACCAGAACGGCTCGCGATGATGCCAGGCGTTGCCGTAGCGATGGATCGTCTGGTTGAACAGGATCTCGTCGCGATACGCAGCGAGTGCCGGATCGCGGCTCGCCGCGATCAGCATCGGCGCGAGCCAGATGCTGACGGCGGCAATGAATGCAAGCGGCCCGAGCAGCCAACGCACGCCGCCGCCGGCTGGCATGCGCGGTTGCCACTGCGGCTTGCGCAAAATCGCAAACGGCACCAGCACGAGTAACGGCAGGAAGCCGACGCCCTTGGTGATCACTCCGAGCCCGGCCGCGGCCCAGCCGATCGTGTACCAGCGCCACGCAGGCCCGAGCAGCAGATGACGCAGCAGCCCGTACAGGCTCAGCGTCGTCCAGAAACACAGCGTCGCATCGATCTGTGCCTGCCGCGCCTGCCACACGAATTGCACGGTGAAGAGCAGCGCGAGCCCGGCTGCGAGCCCAGTCTCGCGATTCCACAGGCGGCGCGCGAGATCGTAGACCAGCGCGACGCAGCCGAAGCCGGCGAAGAATGACGGCAGCAGGAACGCGACGCGCAGCGAGCGCGTGACCTCGAGGCACATCGCGATCAGCCAGAAGAACAACGGCGGTTTGTCCGCGTAAGGCTGTCCGCCCACGCGCGGCAGCAGCCACTGGCCGGTCGCGACCATATCGCGGGCTACGAGCGCGAAGCGGGGCTCGTCCGCCGGCCAGGGGTCGCGCAGGCCGATGCCCGTGGCGATGAGCAGCAGCGCCAGGGCCAGCAGCCACAGGACGTCGCTCAAAACCGTGTTGGACGTAAGGCCCGGGAAAACCAATCGCGATTGATGGCGGGAGGTGGCTCCGTCAAACATCTGATGGATTCCAGTCGTTCATGGGCGTCGACACGATTCGGCGCAGCATTCTACGCGTGGTTGCGCGCCCGTTGGACAGCGCGCCTGGCCCTTCCCTCCGATATCGCGCTCGCCCTGGCCGCCTCGCTGGCGTGGGCCGTTCTCTACAACCTGCAGTTCTGGCACCAGGCAATCGGCGCGATGTGGCATCCGACGCCGCGCGCGGTGCTGTTCCTCTTGTCGCTCTTTATAGTCGTCGTGTGCGCGCAGGCGCTGCTGCTGGCGCTCGTTCCGACACGCTTCGGACTGCGGATCGCTACCAGCGCGCTGTTCGTGATCGCCGCGGCCGGCTCGTACTTTGCGAGCGCCTACGGCGCGGTCATGAACCAGGACATGATGCGCAACGTGCTCGAGACCGACCCTGCGGAGGTGGGCGGCCTGATCAACTTCGATCTGCTCGCACACGTCCTGCTGCTCGGCGTGCTTCCGGCAGTGCTGGTATGGCGCATTGCACTGCCCTCCTCCACGTGGCGCGCACAGTTGCGACAGCGGCTCGTTTTCATCGGCTCCGCGCTCGCGCTGTGCGCGGTAGCGTTGTTCGCGTGTTCGGCGAACTACGCAGTGCTGTTTCGCGAGCACAAGCCGATCCGCTATTCGTTGAGCCCGGCCGCGCCCGTGATCAGCCTGGTGGGCCTCGTGTCCGCGCAGGAACGTCGCGATCCGCATGCGCCGCTGATCGATGTGTCCGGCAACGTCGAACGCACCGCGGCGGCCGGCCGCAAGCCGCTGGTGTTGTTCCTGGTTGTCGGTGAAACCGCGCGAGCGGCGGATTTCCAGCTCGGCGGCTACGCGCGCGCGACGAACCCGCGGCTGCAAGGCATTCCCGGCCTCGTGTACTTCGATCACGCGACCTCGTGCGGCACATCGACAGCGATCTCCGTGCCCTGCATGTTCTCGCACCTGCCGCGCACCCGGTTCAACGTCGCGCAGGCAGACCGCTACACGAATCTGCTCGATGCACTAGTCAAGGCGGGTCTGACGGTCGAATGGCGAGACAACAATGCCAGCTGCAAAGGTGTCTGCGCGCGCGTCATGCAGGTCACTTATCGCGGCGGCTCCGACCCGGTGAAATGCCCGAACTCGTATTGCTACGACGAAGTCATGCTGAAGGATCTCGCCAGCCGGCTGGACACGCTGCAGCAAGACACCGTGGTGATCTTCCACGCGATCGGCAGCCACGGCCCCGCTTACGCCGAGCGCTATCCGCCACAGTTCGCAATCTTCAAGCCCGCGTGCCGCTCGAACGAGCTGCAGCGCTGCAGCAAGGAAGAGATCGTCAACGCCTACGACAACTCGATCGCCTACACGGATTACCTGCTGTCGCGACAGATCGAGCTGCTGCAGGCGCACGCCGACCGCCTCGACAGCGTGCTGCTCTACGCGTCGGATCACGGCGAGTCGCTCGGTGAGCAGGGAATCTATCTGCACGGCATGCCCTACAGCTTCGCGCCGCGGACGCAGAAGGAAGTGCCGATGCTGTTCTGGGCTTCGCAGGGCTACCTCAACCGCACCGGGCTGAGCACGAGCTGCCTGCGCGAGCACGCACACGAAGCAGTCAGCCACGACAACGTCTATCACAGCGTGCTCGGCGCGATGGCCGTGCGCGATGCGGTCTACGATCCGTCGCTGGACCTGCTCGCACGCTGCCGCATGGCGACGCCCCGGGTCACCGACCGGGGTCGTGCGTTGCCCGATCCGATTGCTTTTGTCGCCCATCAGCGTCTTAAGTAGCAGGTATGTACACGACCGACCGTGAGCTGATCGCCGCCATGCTGGCGGGCGACGAGGCTGCATTCCGCAGCTTCTTCACGGCGTATTTTCCGCGCGTGTACCGCTTCGCACTGCCGCGCCTCAACGGCGAGGTCGAAGCGGCGAAGGAAGTCGTGCAGTCGACGCTGACCAAGGCCATGCGCAATCTCGCGGGCTATCGCGGCGAAGCGGCGCTGTTCAGCTGGCTGTGCCAGATCTGCCGGCGGCAGATCGTCGACTACCTGCGCGCGAACAGGCGTCATGCGGAGAATGTAGTCTTGATCGACGACAGTCCGGAGCTGCGCGCTGCGCTCGAAGCAGTGGAAGCGCCCGCCGTCGATGATCCGCTGCAGGGCTACGGCAACGCCGAGACGCGCCGGCTCGTGCAGTCGGTGCTCGACCGGCTGCCCGCACGCTACGGCGACGTGCTCGAGTGGAAGTACATCGAAGGGCGCAGCGTCGAGGAAATCGGCGAGCTGCTCGGCATCGGCCAGATCGCGGCGCAATCCGTGCTGGCACGCGCCCGCGTAGCGTTTCGCGAGGCACTGGAGACGGTATTCGGTTCGACTGCGCAGGATGTCCTGGCAGGCATGCGTGGGAAATGAATCTATGAGCGGAATCGAGAATACGGGTCCGCAGAACGCCGGACCGGACGTGACACAAAACGATGAAGCGGGCATCGAGGAATTGCTGCGCCAGGTCGGCGCGCGCGACGAGCCTGCCGCCGACATGATGCAGGAAGTCGAAGCGGCCGTGCACGCCGAGTGGCGCAGCATGCTGCAGGAACGCCAGCGCAAACGCCGGTTCGTGACGTTCGGCATTGCGGCGACTGCGGTGCTCGCGGTCGGCGTCGCCGTGCTCGGTGTGCGGTATCTCGCGCCGACGGCGCCGATCCAGGTCGCGCAGATCACGCGTATCGACGGGCACCTGCTCGTGCGCCCCGAATCGCACACCGCGCGCGAAATCGCGGTCTCACAGCATGTGTTCAGCGGCGAGACGATCCAGACGGACGACCGCTCGCGCGCCGCCCTGAAATTCGGCGACGCTGTTTCGGTGCGCCTGGATCACGACACGATCGTCAAGATCGCGTCGGCCGACGAGCTCGTACTCACTGCCGGTGCGTTGTATGTCGACTCGCAGGCGCAGCACCCGCAGGAGCTGATGATCCGCACCGATGCCGGTTCGGTACGCCACGTCGGGACGCAGTACCAGGTACGCACGCACGCCGAGGAGATGGAAGTCAGCGTGCGCGAAGGTCGCGTAATGATCGCCAACGCTGCCGGCACGAGCAGCGGCGTCGCGGGCGAGAGAATCCGCGTGACGCCGCGTGGCGAAATCGTGCGCAGCAAGGTGCCCGCGCACGATCCTTCGTGGCGCTGGGCCGCACACACCGCGCCGCTCTTCGACATCAACGAGCGCACTTTTGCGGCGTTCGCCGAATGGGTCGGGCGCGAGACCGGGCGCAAGGTCGTATACGCCTCGAACGAGGCGCAGAGCGCCGCGAGCGAGGTCACGTTGCGCGGCTCCATTGCTGGCCTCGACCCGGACACAGCGCTGAGCGCCGTGCTTTCCACGACGCAGCTGCGGCGCTATGAGACGAAGGATGAATTGATCGGGATCACGCTGGCGAGCGAATGATTCCAGCGCGGCGCTCCGTCCAACCCGGCGACAGATTCGCGGGGGTGAGATGGCCGGAGTACTGCGAAGAGCGATGAGCCTGCTGCTGCTGACACCGTTGTGCGTGCATGCAGGTCCGGTCGCGCCCGATGCCGAGCTTCAACAGCGTGGCGCACGCATCGGCAGCATTCAGATCGAAGTCGACGACGTGTTCGAGAATGGCACGCATCTGGCCGCGCCCTATCGCATCGCGAACGATCTCCACATCTCGACGCACGACACGACGGTGGAGCAGCAACTGTTGTTCCACACGGGTGACGTGTACGACCGGCGCGTGCTCGAAGAAACCGCGCGCATGCTGCGCGCATTGCGCTACCTCAACGAAGCGTCGGTCGAGCCGGTTCGCTACAACGAAGCCGACAACACCGTGGACGTGCTGGTGCGCGTGCACGATGTCTGGACGCTGAGCCCGGGCTTGTCGTTCGGCCGCAAAGGCGGCGAGAACAGTGCGCGCGTGAAGTTCGAGGACACGAATTTCCTCGGGCTCGGCAAACAGCTGTCGCTGGCGCGTTCCAACGACGTCGATCGCACGGCATGGGAGCTCGGCTACGTCGACCCCAACGTGCTCGGCAGCTGGTGGAAGCTGGCAGCGGGCTATTCGGTGCTGAGCGACGGCAGCGAGAAATCCCTGTCGCTGGAGCGTCCGTTCTACGCCATGGACACGCGCTGGAGCGCGGGCTTCGGCGCCGGCGATGCGACTACCGACGTCTCGCGCTACTCGCTCGGCCACATCGTGGAGCGCATGCAGATGCAGGAGCGCAAGTTCGACATCGGCGGCGGCTTCTCCGAAGGGCTGCACGACGGCTGGACCACGCGCTACCTGAGCGGCTTCCGCTATGACGCGCGCGACTTCCAGGCGCTCGCCGCCGAACCCGACGCATCGATCCCGGCCGACCGCGTGGTCGCCTATCCGTGGATCGGCATCGAAGTCCTGCAGGACGCTTTCGTTTCGACGCGCAACCTCGACCAGATCGGACGCACCGAGGATCTGTATCTGGGCCTGAGCGCGCGGCTCGAAGCGGGTTTCGCATCGACGGCGTTCGGCTCGACGCACGATGCGGCAATCCTCAACGGCACGCTGCAGGCTGGCGCGGATCTCGGCCACGAGCAGTACCTGATCCACTCGCTCGGGTTCCACACACGCGTCGAAGGCGATCAGCTCGCGAATGCGTCGATCGACTGGTCGACTCGCTACTATCTGCGCGAGAGCGTGCATCGCGTCTTCTTCGCCTCGCTGAGCGGCACGACCACTTCGCATCGGGATCCGGAGGAACAACTGCTGCTCGGCGGCGACAACGGCCTGCGTGGTTACCCCCTGCGCTACCAGGCCGGCGATCACAGCGCGCTGGTCACGCTCGAGCAGCGGTTCTATACGGACTGGCAGCCGCTCAAGCTGTTCAACGTCGGCGCGGCGGTATTCGTCGACTCCGGCCGCACCTGGGGCCGCGACGAGTTCGCCGCGCCGCCCGCGGGCTGGCTGACCGACGTCGGACTCGGGCTGCGGCTCGGCAGCGCGCGCTCCGGGCTCGGCAACGTCCTGCACATCGATCTCGCGTTTCCCCTGAACCGCAGCAACAGCGACATCGACAGCGTCCAGCTCCTCATCGAAACGCGGCGGTCCTTCTGAAGAACATGCAATCCCTTCGCTTCTGGTGGTCGCACCTGCGGGTGCCTCTCGCCCTCTTCGCCGTGCTCGCCGCTGTCTTTGCAACCACGCCGCTGGATGTAACGATTGCGCGCACTTTCTTCTTCGATACGGCGCACGCGCAATGGATCGGCGCCCACAGCTGGACGGTCAACGAGCTCCTGCATACCGGCGGACGCTGGACGATCCGCGGGCTGCTGGCGCTCTCGTTCGCGTTCTGGATCGCGACCTACGTCGAGGCCGACTGGCGCCCGCTGCGTCGGCCGGTCGCGTTCTTCACGATCGCCGCGCTGCTGTCGATCGGCATCGTCGGCCTGCTCAAGACGCTGACCAACGTCGACTGCCCCTGGGACCTCGCCGCCTTCGGCGGCCGGTTCCCGTATGTCGAGTTGTTCGCCGACCGGCCCGATGCACTGCGTATCGGACGTTGCTTCCCGGCGGCGCACGCCAGCTCCGGTTACGCGCTGCTCGCCCTATACTTCACGTTTCGCGAGCGGCACGCGGGACTGGCGAAGCTCGGACTCGCCGTCGGCGGGCTGGCGGGACTGATCTTCGGCCTCGCGCAGCAGGCGCGTGGCGCGCACTTCGTCTCGCACGACCTGTGGAGCGCGTTCGTCGTCTGGACGGTCACGCTGTCGGTGTACACGTTCGCGTTCCGGGCCCGGTTGTGGGGATCCACTGGTTACGATGTATCGCATGAAGCGTCGGTTGCAGCTCGCCAGCTGGCTGTTGGTGTGCACTTTGCTGGCCGCTCCGGCCTCGGCGCAGGAGCTGCGCGGACGCCGGGTGAGCGACGTGCTCGACGAGCTGCGCTCGGCGGGACTGACCTTCATCTACAACACGCGGATCCTGCCGAGCGATCTGCGCATCGAGACTGAGCCGCGCGCCCGCGAGGGAGTGGAGCTGGCGCGCGAGATCCTCGCCGAGCGCGGGCTGTCGTTGTCGCAAGTTGCGCCGGGCGTCTTCGCCGTCGTCGCGGGCGCGCCGCAACGGGAGCCCGACAGCCCCGCCGGGTCTGAGTCGCCGGTCGAGGAAGTCGTCGTGCAGACCAGCCGCTATCGGCTCGCGACCGACGAAGTCGCCGAGCGCACGTTCCTGACGCAGGAGCAGGTGAAGAACATGCCGCGGCTCGCCGACGAGACGCTGCGCGCAGTTCAGCGACTGCCCGGCACGACCACCAACGGTTTCTCCAGCATCGGCTCGGTACGCGGCGGCGAGCCGAACGAGACCGCGATCGTGCTCGACGGCCTGCGCTTGTACGAGCCGTTCCACCTGAAGAATTTCCTGAGCCCGGTGAGCCTGCTCGACTCGCGGCTGATCGACACGCTCGAGTTCTACTCGGGCGGCTTCCCGGTGGATTACGGCGATCGCATGAGCGCGATCATCGACGCGTCGACCGTGCATCCGGCGGACCGGCACTACTTCGAGGTCGGCCTCAACCTGTTCCATGCGAGCGCGCTGGCTGCGACGCAGTTCGACGACGGCCGCGGCCACGCATTGCTATCCGGACGTCGCAGCAACGTCGGCGATCTCGCGCACCTGAGCGAGAACGACTTCGGCGAGCCGCAATATTCCGATGGCTTCGGCCGCGTGGACTACGAGCTCAGCGACACCACCCAGGCCGCGCTGGAAGCTCTCGTTTCGAGCGACACCATCGTCGCGCAGGAGGAGCAGGGCCAGCAGCACGCGCGGGCCAAGTATCGCAACATCTATGCCTGGGCGACGCTCGACCACGACTGGCAGAACGGGCTCACGAGCCGCGTGATCGCTTCGTACACGGACCTGGAGAATCGCCGCCAGGGGGATCTGAGCGAGCCCGGCGTGCGCACCGCTCACGTTCGCGACGAGCGCTTGTTCCAGGTCTTCGGGCTGCGGCTCGAGAACGCTCTCGACGCCGGCGTGCTGCACCATCGTTTCGGTGCAGAAGTGCGGCGGCTCTGGGGCGACTACGACTACTCGAGCGAAGTGCACGCGCAGCCGGGCTTTCCGTTCCCGGGAGCGCCGGGCTTCGACACCGCGCGCTCGACTGCGCCTTCGCCCGACGGGTACGAAAGCTCCGGCTACTGGGATGTGCGCGCAGCGATGAGCGAGCGCTGGGAGGTTCAAGGCGGACTGCGCATCGACACGCAGACCTACGACGGCTCCGATGATGGCGAGCAATGGAGCCCGCGCCTGAGTGTGCTCTACACGCTGTCGCCGCGGACGCATCTGCGCGCGAGCCTCGGCCGCTTCGTGCAGTTCCAGGGCATCAACGAGCTGCAGGTTGAAGACGGTGTCGACACATTCTACGGAGCGCAGCACGCGAATCACGCGATCCTCGGCTTCGACCACTCCTTCGAGCACGGGCTCGACCTGCGCGTGGAAGCGTTTCGCAAGGACTACCGGCGCATCAACCCGCGCTTCGAGAACATCTTCGATCCGCTGGTGCTGCTGCCGGAAGCCGAGTTCGATCGTGTGCGAATCGCGCCGGAGAGCGCCCGCGCCTCGGGAATCGAGCTGATGCTGCAGCTCCGGCCGCGCGGCTCCTGGAGCGGTTGGCTGAGTTACAGCTGGTCGCGCGCGGAGGATGAGGTGGACGGCGAGGACGTGCCGCGCAGCTGGGATCAGCGGCACGCCGTGAATCTCGGCATCGTCTGGTCGAAGGGCCCGTGGAGCGCGACGCTCACCGACAGCTACCACAGCGGCTGGCCGACCACCGTGCTAGAGGTGACCGGCGCGGACGCGGGCGATCCGCAGCTCGAGCTGTCACGGCGGAATCACGCGCGCCTCGGCGCCTACAACTCGCTCGACTTCCGCGTCACGCGCACGTTCGCGCTGCCGCGCGGGGCGCTCGACGTGTTCGTCGAAGTGAACAATGCGCTGGATCGCGAGAATCCGTGCTGCGTGCACTATGACGTCACGCAGAACCCGGACGGTTCGCTGAGCTATTCGAGCGATCTGGATACGTGGCTGCCGCTCGTACCGTCGGCCGGAGTGCTGTGGCGGTATTGATGTAGGTCGGGCTTTAGCCCGACTGCTGGGATGTCGGGCTAAAGCCCGACCTACGCCTGAACGGGGCGCAGGCCGACGGCGACGAGGTTCGCGACTTCGCGCGCGATGTGCCGCTGTTGCGCCGGGTCGCGCGGCACATCGTCCTTGACGAGCCAGCTGATCAAGCCCGGCAACATCAGTGCGCGCGCCTCGACGTCGTCGAGCGGTGCGATGCTGCCCTCCTCCATGCCCTGGCGGATCAGCCCGTGGTACGCATCGCCGAGCATTCCCGAATTGCGATCGAAGGCCGCCTGCCCTTCCAGCGACAGCGCGCCGTGACCGACGAGCGGCGATAGCGGCGCCAGCTCATCGCTCGGATACGCGAGCGCGAGCGCGTGCATCGCCGCAGCCAGCGCTTCGAGCCGCGGGCCGCGCTGCTCGAGCATCCGATCCTTGATGAAGAAAAAGATGCGGAACGCGCGGTCGTAGCACGCCGCGACCAGATCCTGCTTGCTGCCAATGTGATGGTGCAGCGTGCGCTTGGTCGTGCCGACCTGCGCCGCGATCTCGTCGAGCGAAGTCGCGTCGATGCCCTTGCGGTTGAACAGCTTCGAGGCGACCCGCAGCAGCGCTTCGCGCTTCGCCTGGACCGCGGCGTCGCGGTCGAACGCGCTGACGACCGGCGGCGCCAGGGCCGCGAGATCCAGCGCCTGGAAATCCGGCAGGCGGCCGGCCCGCGAGAATCCCTCGAATACCGTCGCCGTCGCGGCTGCAAGCAGCCGCGCGTGACCCATCGGACCGACCTGATGCGCCCACGGTCGCGCGAGCGGCGCCCAGGTGACGAGACTGAGGATGATCCGCGCCGTGACCTCGACGTCGCACGAGCGCAGCACGCCTTCGCGCTCGCCATTTTCCAGCACGTGCGCCAACCGCGTCGCGAGCGCGTCGTACAGCCCCTGGATGGTGTCGCGCTGGGTCGCATTCAGCATCGCGATCTCAGCGCGCGCGGCGATCTCGGGCTCGTTCGGGTCGAGCATGCGCGTGACGAAGCTGCGCAGGACGTCGGCAGAGGTACCACCGGCGCGGCCGGCTTCCAGCAAGTGCCTCGCAGTGATTTCGGCCGCGCGCCGGTAGCACTGGAACACGAGGTCTTCGCGATCGGCGACGTAGTAGTACATCGCTCCGCGCGTCACGCCGAGCTTGGCCGCGATCTCTGCGAGAGAGGTCAACAGCACGCCCTTTTCGTTCAACTGGCGCGCGGCTTCATCGAGCACGCGCTCGTGCTTGCTCGCCGGCGCGACCACGTCCTCTGGATCCGAGGAGAGACTCGCAGCTTGGTCGGCAGGCTTGGCAGGCATGGGCGAGCCGGGAGGGTAACGCTTCTGCTCGATGGAAATCACTGTAGTAGCGATTTTACATTTAGGTGTATATCCACACCGATATAGCAAATAAAGAAAAACCTGTGATATATCAGTCCCGCTGGAAACGAATGGAACTTGAACAGGGGGGTGATCATGAAAAACATCGATCGCCGGCTGCGCCACTGCGTCGTCGGCCTCGGCCTGCTGCTGCTGGCGGCAGTCGCACAAGCTCAGACGAATCCGCTGGCGAAGGGACCGGACCCGACGTCCGATCTGCTCAACGCCACCGCCGGTCCGTTCGCGGTTGCCACCACGTCGGTGTCGAGCTCGGTCTCGGGCTTCGGCGGCGGCACCGTGTACTACCCGACGGCCTCGGGCTCCTACGCGACAGTTGCGGTCTGCCCGGGCTTCACTGCGACCCAATCGTCGATCGCGTGGATCGGGCGGCGCATGGCCTCGCACGGCTTCGTCGTCATGACCATCAACACGAACTCGACGCTCGATCAGCCGCCGAGCCGTGCGACCCAGCTCATGGCCGCGCTGCGCTATCTCACCAATTCGAGCAACAGCACCGTGCGGGCCCGCGTCGACGCGAACCGGCTCGGCGTGGCGGGGCATTCGATGGGCGGCGGTGGCACGCTGATGGCTGCGCGCGATAACCCGACGCTGAAGGCCGCAGTCCCGATGACGCCCTGGAGCCAGACCAAGAGCTTTTCGACTGTGCGCGTGCCGACGCTGATCGTCGGCGCCGAGAACGATTCGGTGGCACCCGTCGCGTCGCATTCGATTCCGTTCTACACGAGCTTGTCCGGTTCGCTGGACAAGGCGTATGCAGAGCTCAACAACGCCAGTCACTTTGCACCGAACAGCACCAACACGCCGATCGGCCGCTATTCGGTGGCCTGGGTGAAGCGCTTCATGGACAACGACACGCGCTACGAGCCGTTCCTGTGCGGCGCGCCCCATACGGCATTCGCCACACCGACGGTATTCTCCGACTATCGCTCGACGTGCCCGTACCAGTAGAAACACGCTTTCGTGGGGGAAGCCCGCGGGGGGTCGGCGCGACGGCGGCTGTGCAAGCAGCCGCCGTCCCGCTTTTCGCAGCATGAGCCAAGGCAGAAACATCGGGCTGGGAATTGCAGCCGTCATCGCCGGCGTCGCTGTGTTCGGTTCCTTGCGGCACAAAGAAGCGCCGCGAACCGCGCCGTCGCCAGTCGCGCGGACTGAACCCGCGGTGGTGGCCGCAGATTCGAGCTCCGGCAGCGAGCAGCATGAGCAGGCGCCCTCTTCCGCCCCGACCGACACCGCAGCGCCGGAGGAACCCATCACGGCCCAAACCAACGACAAGACGTTTCGCGTGAACGAGGCCAGCCGGCTCGTGCTCGACGAGCAAACGCGCCTGAACATGGAGGCGCTGTTCGCGCGCACCGAGCGCGAGCAGCTTGCCGAGGCGAAACAGCAAGCAGTCGAGCCCCTGCCGGCCGCAGCAGCCGCGCAGGCCGTCGACCTGCTCGATCACTACGACAACTATCAGCAGGCACAGCGCCAGGCCTATCCGCCCGGCGTCGCGCCTGCCACCGAGGAAGCCGCGCTGGCCGAGCTGGACGGCCTGCACGCGTTGCGCGCGGCATATTTTGGTCCGCTGATCGCGCGGGCTTTGTATGGCGAGGAAGAGGCGCGGACGCGGCAGCTGATCGAGGCGATGCGGCTCGAGAAGGACCAGAGCCTGACGCTGGAAGAAAAAGCCGAGCGCGCCCGGCAGCTCAACGCCCCCAATCGCGAAGATCCGCGTTGAGGCGCGCCCCCGGCTACACTGCGCGCGCCGGAGCTCCGGTTACGCGTCCGCGATGTGAATGAAGCTGCCTCTGCTCTCCCGAAGCGTGCACAAGTGGCTCGCGCTGTTCGTCGGCTTGCAATTGCTGGTGTGGGCAGTCACCGGCTTCTACATGGTTGCGATCGATCTGGACCTGATTCATGGCGATCCGCTGGTGCGCAACCTGCGCACGCCGCTCACTCGCTCCACTGCGGTCGTGCCCGTCTCGCAGCTCGCGAGCCGTTATCCGGAAGTCACCCTGGTCGCGCTGCATTCGCTGCCGGTGCTGGACACGCCGGTCTATGAGCTGACAGCAGCAGGACGCAGGGTGCTCGTCGACGCCGCGAATGGTCAGCAGCTGTCGCCGCTGTCCCCTGGACTGATTCGGCAGCTTGCTCGCAGCTACTACGCAGGCAGCGGGCAGTTGAGCGCGGTGCAGCTGCTCGAGCACGATGTGCCGATGGAAATACGCGGCCGCACGCCGCCGCTGTGGCGTGCCGAGTTCGACGACTGGCTGCAAACGACGCTCTACCTCCAGCCGGATACCGGCGCGCTCGTGGCGCGACGCCACCGCTTGTGGCGCTGGTACGATTTCCTGTGGATGTTGCACATCATGGATTACAGCGAGCGCGAAGCTCCGACCGGGGTCGTGCCGCGAATCGCGACGGTGCTCGGCGCGATCACTGTCGTGAGCGGAGTGTGGCTGCTGTATTTCAGCTTCTGGCGGCCGCGCCGGGCGCGGCGGTAGAACGGGCGGGCGATGCAATTCCTGCGCAAGCTCCACAAGTGGCTCGGCCTGCTGATCGCCGTACAGGTGGTTTTGTGGGCGGCGAGCGGCGTGATGTTCGCGTGGCTCGATCGCTCGAAAGTCGGCGCTATCCACAGCACGCACGGTGTCGAGCCCACGGTGCTCTTGCCTGCGACCGTGAAGATCGAGCCGACCGCCTGGCTCGGCGAGTATCCGCAGCAGGATCTTTATGATGTTCGCGCGGTCTCACTGGCGGATCGCTGGGTCTGGCGCGTCGAGGCGGGCGACAGGATCGAGCTGCGCGCCTTCGAAGACGGCGCACTGCTGAAGCTCGACGAAGCCTGGGTGCACGAGCTCGCACTCGGGCACTACGCCGGCGACGGTCCGCTCGTTGCAACGACGCTGCAGATGCAGCCGGACATCGAGTCGCGCGCGAAAAGTCCGGTGTGGCGGGCGCAGTTCGACGATCCGCAACACACCGCGTTGTACTTCGCGGCTGACGATGGCCACTTCATTGCGGCCCGCACTGCTTCCTGGCGCCTGTACGATTTTTTCTGGATGCTGCACACGATGGACTACGTCGGCCGCGACAACTTCAACAATCCACTGATCGTGACGATAGGCATGGCGGCGCTGTGGCTGTCGATTTCGGGCATCGTGCTGCTGACGCGGAGCTTCCGTTGATCTCGCGTCGTCACTTCATGCACGGTTGCGGCGGCGCTGCGTTCGTGCTCGGGGCTGCTCGCTGGAGTTCGTCGCCTGCTGCAGTACTGAGCGGCACGCAGTTCGATCTGACCATCGACGAGCTGCACGTCAATTTCACCGGCGCCCGCCGC
>Ga0209382_10001920_pt1 | contig 31457 bp, 23 predicted proteins | sample SoiMetdeltSBSDD5_FD_187599 | JGI IMG/M metagenome (GOLD analysis project Ga0209382, IMG submission 187599) | Bulk soil microbial communities from a Populus tree surrounding site in Tennessee, USA - Soil MetaG P. deltoides SBSDD5 (SPAdes) (version 2) | ecosystem: Environmental > Terrestrial >...
CGACGTCGCCGCCATCGCTGCCGTCTGGCACCAGGCGTGGATCGACGGCCACGTCGGCCACGTCCCAGAAGCGATCCACGAACATCGCCGACCCGAAGACTTCCTCCGCAGGGTGCCGGGCCGCCTCCCCCGAACCACCGTCGCCACCGTCGGCTCGCGCCTCCTCGGCTTCGCCATGGTGCACGACGACCAGGTCGAGGAGGTCTACGTCGCCGCCGCAGCTCGAGGAACCGGCGTGGCGGCCGCCCTTCTACACGACGCCGAATCGCGCGTCGGGGTGTCGTTCGACGAGGCCTGGCTCGCCGTCGCCGCCGGCAACGCGCGCGCCCGCCGCTTCTACGAGCGCCAGGGCTGGCGCGATGCGGGCGGCTTCGACTACGACGCGGAGATCGCCGGCGGGACGATGTCCATGCCCTGCCGGCGTTACGTGAAGGCCCTGGTGGGAGGGCAGGCGTGAGCGGTCCGCTCGCGGGCAAGGTGGCGCTCGTCGCCGGGGCCACCCGCGGAGCGGGGCGCGGCATCGCGGTCGCGCTCGGCGCCGCCGGCGCGACCGTGTACGCCACCGGACGGACGACGCGCGCGATGCGCTCGGAGATGAACCGCCCGGAGACGATCGAGGAGACCGCCGCCCTCGTCGACGCCGCCGGCGGGCGCGGCATCGCGGTCCGCGTCGACCATCTCGTCCCCGAGGAAGTGCGCGCCCTCGTCGACCGGATCGAGCGCGAGCAGGGCGCGCTCCACGTCCTCGTCAACGACATCTGGGGCGCGACGACGATGGAGTGGAACAAGACCGTCTGGGAGTCGACGCTCGAGGTCGGCCTGCGAACCCTGCGACTCGGGGTCGACACACACGCCATCACCAGCCACTTCGCGCTGCCGCTGGTGATCCGCAGCCCCGGCGGCCTGGTCGTGGAGGTGAACGACGGCACCGCCGAATACAACGCCGCCAACTACCGGGTCTCGTTCTTCTACGACCTGGCCAAGGCGGCGGTGACGCGCATGGCGTTCGCGCTGGCGCACGAGCTGCGCCCGTTCGGCGGCACGGCCGTCTCGCTCACGCCGGGGTGGCTGCGGTCGGAGCACATGCTCGAGGCCTTCGGCGTCAGCGAATCGACCTGGCGCGAGGCGACGGCGAAGGTCCCGCACTTCGCGATCTCCGAGACCCCGACGTTCGTCGGCCGGGCGGTCGCTGCGCTCGCCGCGGATCCCGACGTCTCGCGGTGGAACGGGAAATCGCTGTCGAGCGGCCAGCTCGCCAGGGTCTACGGCTTCACCGATCTCGACGGCAGCCAGCCCGACGCCTGGAGGTACATGGTCGAGGTCCAGGACCCCGGCAGGCCCGCCGACGTGCGCGGCTACCGCTGACCGGCCGCGACCTCACTCCATTCGCGCCTGACGATTCACGTCCGGCTACTCTCGCCCGAGGGCCACCATCGGGTCCACGCGCGCCGCCCGGCGCGCGGGGATGGCGCAGGCGACGACGCTGACCGCGACGATCGCCGCCGCGGTAGCGGCGTAGGCGGCCGGGTCGGCGGCGCGCGCCTCGAAGAGGCCGCCGGCGAGGAGCCGCGCGAGCGCCCACGCGGCGACACCGCCGACCGCGAGGCCGACGCCGGCGAGCGCGAGCCCGTCGCGGACGACGCCGCGGCGCAGCTCGTCGGGCCGGGCGCCCACGGCCACGCGCAGGGCGAGCTCGCGCGTGCGCTGGCCGACGGCCCAGGCCATCGCGCCGTGGAGCCCGACCGCGGCGAGCAGCAGGCCGCAACACGCCAGGGCGTTCATGAGCACCGCGCCGAAGCGCTCGCCGACGAGCACGTCGCCGAGGTATTCGCGCATCGGCATCGCGCCGCCGACCGGTTGCGCCGGGTCGAGCTGGCGGACCACCTGACGGATCGACCGCGCGAGGCCGGCTCCTGCGTCACGCCCAGAGCCCCTTCGAGAACCGCGCACGACCATCTCGAACGGCACCTGGGCGGGGAGAGCGAACGTCTCCTGGTCGTACGGCACGTACCAGACCGGGCGGTCGACGCGGAAGCCGAAGCGGTCCTCCTTGACGTCGGCGACGACGCCGACGACGGTCATCCACGGTCCCGGAACACCGGCACGCAGCCGGCGCACCCGCCGTCCGAGGGCCGGTCGACCGGGCCAGGCCTGGCGCGCGAGCTCCTCGCTCACCACCGCGACCGGCAGGCTCCCGGCACGGTCGCCCGGCTCGAGCAGACGACCGGACTGCAGGGTGACGCCCAGCGTTTCCAGGTAGCCGGGCAGCACGAGCCGGTGTGCGGTGATGGGCACCTGGTCGGGGGAAACCGGCGGTCGTCCCTCGGCTTCGAACACGGAGTCGAACGTGGTGCCACGCTGCATCGGCAGGTTGATCGTCACGCCCGCGTTCGCCACGCCGGGCAGCGCGCGCACACGCTCGAGCACCCGCTCCAGGAACGCCGTGCGCTCGGCGGGCCCGGGATAACGCGTCGCCGAGAGCGGCAGCTCGAAGGCCACGAGGCCGTCCGGACGGAAGCCGAGGTCGAGCCGCTGCAGCCGCTGGAACGAGCCCGCGGTCAACGTGCCGCCGACGAGGAGCACGGCGGAGAGCGCGACCTCGGCGACGACGAGCAACGACAGCGAGCGCCGCGTGCCGCGCCCGGTGGCGCGCCGGCCCGCGCTGGCGAGCGCCGCGCCGAGCGACGCCGCCCGCGTCAGCCCGAGGGCAGGTGCCGAGCCGGCGAGGGCCGCCGCGACGATCGTCACCGCCGCGGCGGCGGCGAGCACCCGCCCGTCGAGCCGGAAGTCGGTGAGCAGCGGCCCGAGGCCAGCGGCCTGGATGGGGCTGAGCGCGGCCAGCAGCGGCGCCGCGGCGGCGGCGAGCCCGACTCCCGCCGCGCCGCCCATGGCGGCGAGCAGCAGGCTCTCGACGAGCAGCTGGCGGGCGAGTCGGCGGCGCGGAGCGCCGAGCGCGAGCCGTGTGGCGAGCTCGCCCTGCCGCGTCATGCCGCGCGCGAGCAAGAGCCCGGCGACGTTGGCGCAGCAGAGCAGCAGCAGCAGGCCCACGCCGACGCCGAGCGCGACGAGCGAGCGCTCGGTGCGACCGTCGAGGTCCGCCAGGAGCTGCCGGCGGAGGGGCACGATGCCGTAGGACCAGCCGCGCCGGATCGCCGGATGCTCGCGCTCGAGGCGGGCGGCGAGGGTTCGCAGCTCGCGGCGGGCGTCGTCGAGCCTGGCGCCGGGCGCGAGGCGGGCCACCAGCTCGTGCGCGGTGAGGGCGCGCTCGTCGAGCGGCAGCGCGGCGCCGCGCGACTGGAACGGAACCCAAACCTCCGCCGAATACGGGAGGTCGAAGGCGGGCGGCAGGATGCCGATCACGGTGTGGGCCCGGCCCTCGAGGTCGAGCGTCCTGCCCAGGAGCGAGCGGTCACCGCCGAAGCGGCGCTGCCAGAGGCCGTGGCCGACGAGCGCCACCGCCGGTCCGCCGGGCCGATCCTCGACCTCGCTGAAGAGCCGCCCCAGCGCCGGGCGCACGCCGAGCGTGGCGAGGTAGCTCGCCGTCACGGCGGCACCGCGGAGGTGCTCCGCGTCGCCGCGGCCGAGGAGCGTGAAGGAGCGCGGGCTGCCGAGCCCGCAGCTCTCGAGCGAACGCGCCGACGTGCGGTAGAGCTCGTAGTCGAGAAGCGAGGTCGCGAAGGGGTCGAACCCTTCGCGCAGCGCCATGCCGTAGACCAGCCTGTCGACAGCGGCGACCGGCAGCGGCCGCAGGAGGAGCGCGTCGACGGCGCTGAAGATGGCGGTGACGGCGCCAATGCCGAGCGCCAGCGTGACGACAACTACGAGGCTGAAGGCCGGCCGGCGGCGCACGTTGCGCAGGCCGAGGCGAAGATCCTGCGAGAGTCCGTCCATCGGCGGCTCCCTCCGGGGTCGAGCGTCGCGACCCTTGACTCAAGGAGTGTGCCACTGCTCACGGGAGAGCTGCGAGGCCGGCCCGCCTGGGACAGCCGCGCCCAGGGGCTCTGGAGGACCCGCGACGCCTGTGCGCGCACGACACGACGGTTCCCGAAGGCGCGACAGCAGCGGCGCCGCCACGAGGACACGCCATCCGCAATGCGATCGTCGCCGCCGCCCTAGGGCTCGGCGGGCGGTCGGGTCGCCGGTGGCGTGGGGGTCGGCGCGGCCGCCGCCGGGGCGGGAGCGCCGGCCTCGGCCAGCAGCTCGCGGAGCTGCTTCGCCGGCACGATGCCCTCCCGCAGGTACGAGATCTCCCCGCGTCGGTCGATCACCATCAAGGTCGGAAAGGCGATGATGCCGAGGTCGCCGCTGACCTTCTCGTCCTTGTCGAGCAACACCGGATAGGGGAACGGGCGCTTCTTGACGAACGCGCGCACGGTCTTCTCGTCCTCGCCGACGTCGATGGCGAGGAACTGCACGTCCTTCTTCGGGTATTGCAAGGCCGCCTTGTGGAGGATCTCCGCCTGCAGGAAGCAGGGCGCGCACCAGGTGGCCCAGAAGTCGGCGACGATCACCTTGCCGCGGAAGTCGGCGGGGCTGACCTGGCGCCCCTCGAGGTTCGGCAGGCGGAAGGCGGCGCGCCGGCCCGCGTCGGCCGGGTTGCCGGCGGCAAGGACGAGCAGCAACAGTGCGCCGGCGAGCGGCATCCGGCGGCGCAGGAGGTTCATCGCAGTCATCGTAACAGTTGCTCCGCTGGGCTCATTCCGAGGCGCGCCGACTCCGAGCCGACTCATCGCCGCAGGCGAAGCGCGCGACGCCTCATGGCGACGCCGTCGGCGTCGGCGTTTCCTTGAGCGGCTCGGCCTTGCGAATGGCCTCGATCTTCTGCAGGAGGTCGGCGGGGAGAGAGGCCGGCATGAGCAGCACCGCGTCGCGGCCGCTCGCGCGTGCCGCGGCGCCGCCGGCACCCGCCGGCCAGAGGGTGAGCGTCTGCTTCTTCCCTCCGGCGCCGACGAGCTCGAGCGTGAGCGCAGGCTTGCCGGCCGCCAGGCGCTGCGCCTCGGCGCCGTCGACGACGCGCTCGGCCCTCGCGTCGGCGAGCGCCCCCAGGAGGTCCGAGACCGTGCCGTAGAAGATCTTCTCCTTGCCCCGCTTCCAATCGGCGTCGTCGCGGGTGAGCTTCAGCGGGCCGCGGCCGTCGCGCGCCACGAGCTCGTCGACCTCGTAGACGGCGAACGCCGTCAGGTTGCGCGACCGCCACTGCTCGGCGGCGCGCGACGCCGCCTCGGCGAGCGCCGGCGCCGACACGGTCACCAGCTGTCCGTCGACCTCCGCATAACGTGCGCCCGCCTCACCTTCGGCTGCGTCCTCGGCGTGGGGCAGGGCGTTGCCGAGGCCGATGCGCAGCGCCTTCGGCGCGGGCTTGCCGTCCGCCGCCTTGCGCACCACCTCGATGACGTCCTGCGGCGGATCGAGGCCGAGGTCGACGGGCGGCGGCGGCGGCGTGTCGAGGAACTCGATCGCCGACAGCGACGCGACGGCGTCGAGGAGCTGGTCGAAGCGCTCGGCGTCGGCGCGGTCGGCGAGCGGGGCCTCGATCCACGGCTCACCGCCGCGCCGGGCGAGCAGCACCCGCGACGGGCCGTGCTGCAGCGTGACGCGTTCGACGTCCTCACGGGTGCCGGCGAAGAGCTCGCGGCTCCGCCAGTCGCCGGCGGGCTTCACGAGGTCGCTCCAGAACGACGAGGCAACGGCGTGGACGGCGGGCTCGCCGGCGATGGCGACCGCCCGCTGGTCGGTGCCGGCGAGCTCGCGCCCCACCTCGAGGGTGCGCTTCCCCTCGGCGGTGGTGAGCGTCACCTGGGCGGCCGGCGGCGCGAGGCCATATTCCTTGCGGTCGGCCGTCTCGAGCGTCCGCGCCTTCTCGAGCCCGAGCACGCTCGACAGCAGTCCCTCCACTGCGGCGCGGTCGGCGCGCGCCGTCATCGGTGCCGCGAGCCGCCACTCGGAGGGCTCGGGGAAGGTCGCGTCCGCCTCGGCGCCCTCGTCCTTCCCGGCGTCGTCGCCGCCCGCCTTCTTCTTCACGCCCCCTTCGCGGACGAGGCGCACCGTCGTGCCTTCGTGCGCGAGCGACACCTCGCTCACCTCGTCGGCCTCGACGCCCGCGAGCACCTTCTTCTCCTCCGCCTTCGCCTCGTCGGTGGTCGGCTGCTTGCGCTCGAAGAACCAGACGAAGGCAGCGAGCGCCAGCACCACCGCCGTCAGGACGAGCAGCGACCGCGGGCGCACCGGCTACCTCCGCCGCTTCACGGTGATGACGATGCCGGCCGCGAGCGCCGCCGCGGGCAGCCCGAAGACCACCAGCCAGAAGGCCAGCCTGCGCGCCTGCGGCGTCAGCGAGAGATGCACCTGCTCGGGCTCCTTCGGCGCGATGCCGAGGTGCGTCTCGCGTTGCACCATCCAGTTCAAGGTGTTGGCGATCAGCGTCGCGTTGCCGGTCTGGTCGAGCTGCGCGTTGGTGGCGAAGTCGGAGTCGCCAAAGACGACCATCCGCCCCTTGGGCCCGCTGGGCGGGGCAGGTGCCGGGGCCGGCATCTCGTCACTCCCCGGCGGGGGCTCCGGCGCGGCAGCGTTGAGCTCGAGCGCGACGCCGAGCGGCACGGGGCCGGCGACGTCCTGCGGGCCCTTCGCAACCTCCGTAAGCTTGGCGAGATCGGTCTCGCCCCAACCTTCGGGGCTCGTCTTCACCAGCTCGGTGAGCGTTGCACCCTTGGGAGCCTTGCCGCCGGCCACCGAGCGGGCGAGCGAGAAGACCACCGGCACGCGGGCCTGCCGCAGCGCGTCGGTGATCCGGTGCGGCCCGTAGTTGCTGGCGAAGATCGTCTCGGCGCTGAAGAAGGGAAGCAGGTTGGTGGGATCGACGACGATGTCGTCGCGCAGGGTCACCCCCCAGTCGCCGAGCCACGCCGCGAGGCCGGTGTCGCCGACGCGACCGGCCTCCGTCAGGTTGGGGTCGACGAGCACGAGCAGGCGTCCGCCGCCGGCGAGGAACTTCGACAGCAGGTCGAGCTCCGGCCGCACGAACGGTTGCGTCGGGCCGGCGACGACGATGAGGTCGGTGTTGGGCGGCAGCGCGGTCTTGCCGAGCGACGCCCACTCCTCGATGGCGAAGTTGTCGGTGCCGAGGAAGCGCTGCAGGCGCCCGAAGCCACGGCCCTCCATGGAGTCGAGCGACGGTTCGCCGTGACCGGTGGTGAAGAGGATGGTGGGCTTCCTCGCCTCGACCAGCTCGACGATGGCGCTGGTGAACTTCTGCTCGCCCTTGAATCCCTTCATCTCGGGGGCGCCGCCCTGCTCCATCGCCGAATAGTCGTAGTCGGCGAGGTCGCTCGCCTCGACCACCCGCTTGTCCTTGCCGCTCTCGAAGACGACCGCCGCGCGCTGCACTTCGTACTGCTGCACGAGCTGCTGCGCTCGCGCCGGGTTGCGCAGCGGGTCGATGTAGCTCACCTTCAGCTTCGGCGAGGCCGCCGCGTAGCGCGCCAGCAGCTCCTTGGTGGGCTCGAAGACCGGCGACTGCTCGTCCATGAAGACGATCACCGAGACGTCGCGGTCGAGGCCGCGCACGATCTTCTCGGTCTTCTCCGAGAGCGTGTAGAGGTGGCTGCGCGTCCAGTCCCAGCGCTTGTAGTGTCGGAAGGCCAGGTAGTTGACGATCAGCACCAGGGCGAGCACGAGCAGCGAGGCGGCGCCCAGCGTGGAGCCGAAGAGGATGCGGCGGCGGGTGCCGACGTCGACGTTCGGTCGTCTCATGGTCACTTCCCCTTCCCCGCCTCGACGGCGCGGCTGGCGAGGAACAGGAAGAAGGCGCTGACCGACAGGTAGTAGACGAGGTGCCGGGTGTCGACGATCCCTTTGCTGAACTCGTCCATGTGCTGGTAGAGGTTCAGGTAGCCGAGCGTGTCGCGCACCTTGGGGTCGTTGACGAGGAACTCGAGGAACGCGGGCAGGAAGCAGAGAAAGGTGAGGGCGAAGGAGAAGACCGCCGCCACCACCTGGTTCCGCGTCACCGCCGAGGTGAAGACGCCGATGGCGAGGAACATGGCGCCGATGCCCAGCGTGCCGACGTAGGAGGCCGCCACCGGCCCCCAGTCGAGCGGCAGCTGCTTCGCGATGAGCAGCACGTAGACCAGCGTCGGCAGCCAGAGAAAGACGTAGAAGACGAACGCACCGAGGTATTTGCCGAGCACCACCTGGCCCTCGGTGACCGGCGCCGTCAGCAGCATCTCGAGCGTCCCCGAGCGCCGCTCCTCGGAGAGCAGCCGCATCGTCAGCACCGGCCCGACGAAGAGCATGCCGAGCCAGAAGAAGAGGGTGCCGCCGAAGAAGAAGTCGAGCGGCGTCATCGACGCGGGGGCGCGGGGGTCGTTCAAGTAGTCGAGGATCGTCTGGAACGAGAGGCCGTTCATGAAGAGGAAGCCGGTGGCGACCACCCAGCCGAGCGGCGAGAGGAAGTAGCTGCGGAGCTCGCGCTCCATCGTGGCGAAGACGCCCTTCACGACGCGGCCTCCTCTGGAGGCTCCGACGACCCGGATGACTCCGGGATCGGCGCCTCCTGGTCGGTCGGAGCCGCGGCCGCGTCCTGCGTCGTCAGACGGACGAAGATGTCCTCGAGCGAGACTCGCTCCTCGGCGAGCTCGAGCAGCACCCAGCCGCGCTCGACGGCGAGGCGGAAGGCGGGCTCGCGCACGTCCGCGCTGCCGTCGCTGTCGAGCAGCCAGCGCCCGGGCGCGCTCTCGGACCGCTCCGCCGCGGCGACGCCCGGCAATGCCGCGAGCGCGTCGCCGGCGTCGGTCGGGTCGTCCTTGAGGAGGATGCGCACGCGGTGGTTGCCGCGCCAGCGCTCCCGCAGGCTCTCCGGGGTTCCCTGATCGACGATGCGGCCGCGGTCGATGATCAGCACGCGCTGGCAGAGCAGCTCCACCTCGGGAAGGATGTGCGTCGAGAGCAGCAGCGTGCGGTCGCGCCCGAGCTCGCGGATCAGCTCGCGGATGGCGATGATCTGCTTGGGGTCGAGGCCCACCGTCGGCTCGTCGAGCACCAGCACGCGCGGCGAGTGGAGGATGGCGGCAGCGAGCCCCACGCGCTGCCGGTATCCCTTCGACAGCGTGCCGATGATCTGGCGCCGCACGTCGGCGATGAGGCAGCGGTCGAGGACCTCGGGGAGCCGCGTCCTGATCTCGGCGCGCGAGAGGCGCTCGAGACGGCCGCGGTAGGCGAGGTACTCCTCGACGCGCATCTCGGGGTAGAGCGCCACGTTCTCCGGCAGGTAGCCGATCTGCCGGCGCGTCGCGACCGGTTCCTCGGCGAGGTCGCGCCCGGCGACCCGCACGCTCCCCTCGGTCGGGCGCAGGTAGCCGGTGAGCATGCGCAGGGTCGTCGTCTTGCCGGCGCCGTTGGGCCCCAGGATGCCGAGGATCTCCCCCTCCTGCACGGTGAAGGAGAGGTCGCGCACGGCGGTGAAGTCGCCGTAGCGCCGGGTCAGCGAGTGGGCTTCGAGCATCGAGGTCCTTTCCGCTGGAGGCCGTTGGCGCGGTCGCTCGGCGGCCGATGGGTCGCGCTGTTATAGCAAACACCGGGCCGGCGGGCTGTGCCAGCCAGCACGCCTGCAATTGCGCGCGCCGGTCCCCGACCGCCGCACTGGCGCGTCAGTTTGACGCTGCGAGGACTTCGCGGATGCGCGGGGCCACCTCATCCAGGCGGGTGAGGTCCGCGAACGACGGCGCCGCGGGACCGACGGCGAGCAGCGGGACGGCGTTCGCGGTGTGGCTCTTGTGCCACGGCTCCTCGAGGTTGCCGTGGTCGCTGGTGAGCAGCAGGGTGAGCTCCGGCGGCCGCGCGGCGAGCACGCCCCCGAGCAGGCCGTCGAGTCGGGCGACGGCGTCGGCCGGCGCGATGCCCCAGCGGCCGTGGCCCGCGAGGTCGGTCAGGAAGGTCTCGTAGAGGGTGAAGCGGTGGTTGCCGGCGATGCGTGCCAGGCGCTCGCCGGCACGCGAGGCGGTCACCGGCGGCACCGCCACGCCCGCACGACGGAGGAAGTCCTCGCCGGTCACGTCCCAGGTCACCGCGTCGCCCGCCGCCAGGTCGTCCATCGTGCGGAGCGGGAGCCCCGCGGCGAGGACCGCGCGAGTCGTCGCCGAAGCTCGCACGGTGCCCGCCGCGAGCCGGGCCGCGTATTCGGCGGTGTAGGCGTTGGCGAAGGTGACCGCGTGGCCCTCCCGCGCCAGCGCCGCGAGCACGCTCCGCTCGTCGAGGATGGCGCGCAGCCGCGGCCCGGGGAGCGCCGGCACGTGATGGCCGATGGCGGCCTGCGCGTTGACGCCGGTGAAGAGCGTCGTCTGCCCGGTGCCGCTCTGCGGCAGGCCGGGGACGCCGAGCACGGCGTCGAGCGCCGCGAGCGTCACGGGCAGCTGGGCGGTCGCGTCTCCACGTTGCGTTCGCGATGCCGTGAGCGGGCCGCCGAGCAGCCTCGAGAGTGTGGGAGCGTGGTCGCCGACGAACGAGTTCGCCGCGTCGTCGGCGCCGAGGCCGACGCCGTCCGCGAAGACGAGCAACAAACGGGGCTTGCGGGCGTTCATCGCAGACGCGACGATAGCCGCTGTCCGCCCGCAACCGGAGATGGAGCTCGTCCGGTTGGCACGGCACGTGTCGGCAGCGGCTCGGGCCGTCTCTCAGGAGACGCGCCGGGCTTCGACCAACGCCTCACGCGCCGCCGTCGACAGCGACTCGTCGGGCGGATCGAGGCTGTCCGCCAAAGACTCCGCCTCGCGTAGGAGCGGTTCGGCCGCCGCGACGTCGCCCGCTCGGAGGCGAAGTCTGCCGAGCGAGAGCAGGGTGTGCGCGAGCTTCCTCTCCTCCCCGGCTCCGAGCTTGCGACGGATCTCGAGTGAGTGACGGAGGGCCTGCTCGGCGTCGGCGGGCCGGCCCCTCGACTCCAGCACCGCGGCGAGCGCTTCCCAGTCGCCGGCGACGAAGCGATGCCCATCGCCGAGAGCCCCGCGATCGACAGCGAGCGCCCGCCGATAGTGCAGCTCCGCCTCGGCGAGATGTCCTTGCTGCACCAGGACCTCGGCGAGGTTGGAGCAGCCGGCGGCCACGTTCGGATGGTTCGCGCTCTCCCAGCGGCGGAGCGCCTCACGGAAGAGCTTCTCCGCACCGCGGGGATCGCCCCTCGCCTGGAGCACCCGACCGAGGTTGTTGCACGCGGCGGCCACATAAGGGTGCTCGTCGCCGAGGCTCCTGCGGTAGACCTCGAGGGCACGCCGCAGCACCGGCTCGGCACCCGCCAGGTCTCCCTTCTTCCTCAGGAGCAGGCCGAGACTCGAGAGCCCTTGCGCCACCGCTGGATGCTGGGGGCCGAGCATCGCCTCGCGGATCGCCAGGGCCTGCCGGTAGAGCGGCTCGGCGGCGGCGTAGTCCTCACGGTAATAGAGCGCCAGGCCAAGCGTGTCGAGGCTCTCGGCCACCGCCGGGTGACGCTCGCCGAAGAGCCGTCGGCGCACGGCCAACGCCTCGCGCGCGAAGCTCTCGGATTCTTCGTACTTTCCCTGGTCGCGCGACAAGACGGAGAGCCCGTCGAGGCTCTCCGCGACCTCGCGATGGCCGACTCCCTGGGTCCCACGACGGATCTCCAGCGCCCTTCGGTACCGTGCCTCGGCACCCGCGAGATCACCCTCGTCGTGCAGCACCTCGGCGAGGTGGTGGAGGGTGGCGGCGACTTCCGGCGATTCCGCTCCGAAGAGTCGGCCCCGCAGCGCGAGGGCCTCTCCGAGGAGCCGCCTCGCCTCCGCAGAATCTCCCTGGCGCGAGCGCGTCAAGCCCAGTGCGTCGAGCGTCGCTGCGAGGTCGGCCGCCGCGCCGGGCAGCCGGCGGCGGGCCGCGAGCGCCTGGCGCTGGAGCCGCAGCGCCTGCTCGTAGAGGCCGAGGTTCTGGTAGACCCGCCCCATGACGTCCATCAGCGCCGCCCGCGTCTGCGGCTGTCCCTCGAGCTCGCGCGGGATCCGCGCCGCACCCCGGTCGAGGATCTCGCGCGCCGAGACCTCGCCGCCACGTCCCAGCTCGGGGTCGGAGACGGCGAAGAGGTCGACGAGGAAGCCGGAGACCGCCTCCGCTCGCAGCCGCTGGGTCTCGGCGCGCTCGAGGGCAGCGGCGATGCGTCGCGCCTGAACCGAGGACACGACGGCGAAGGTGACCAGCAGGGCGCCTGCCGCCGTGCTCATCGCGACGCCAGCGCGGTGTCGGCGCAGGAACTTGGCGAGTCGATAGCTCCGTGTGGGCGGCGCCGCCACCACTGGTTGATCGGCGAGGTAGCGTCCGAGGTCGGCCGCGAGTTGCGACGCCGCGTCATAGCGAAGCGCCCGGTCGCGCGCCATCGCCTTTCCGATGACGCGGTCGAGGTCGCCGCGCAGGTCGCGCGCCAGCACCGGAGCCGTCGTCCCGCGCATGCGGGCCACCTCGGCGGCGCGCTCGGGCGCGAGCGAGGCGAACCGCACGCTGGGCGGTGGAGGATCGGGCTCATCGACCAGGCGGCGATGCTCGTCGGGCGCAGCGGCGCGGGGGGCGGCGCCGTCGAACGGCAGCGCTCCCACGAGCAACTCGTAGAGCAGCACGCCGAGCGAGTAGACGTCGCTGCGCGTATCCACGTCGACGCCGTCGCCCGCCTGCTCGGGGCTCATGTATTCCGGGGTCCCTACCCTACGGCCGAGCTCGGTGTAAACAGTGCGCCCAGTCGACCGCGTCTCGATCGCCTTGGCGATGCCGAAGTCGATCACCTTCGGCTGCGGTCGGCCCTCGCGCTCCAGCACCAGCACGTTCGAAGGCTTGAGGTCGCGGTGGATGATCCCCTTCTGGTGCGCGTGCTGCACGGCCCGGCAAACGGCCATGACCAGCTCCACCCGCTGGCGCAGGTCGAGGCGGTGCTCGTCGCACCAGCGGTCGATGGCCAGCCCCTCGACGTGCTCCATGACGAAGTAGGGGCGGCCCTCGGCGGTCGCGCCGGCGTCGAAGACGGTGGCGATGCCGGGGTGGTCCATGAGCGCCAGGGCCTGGCGCTCGGCCTCGAAGCGCGCCACCACCTCGCGCGTGTCCATGCCCAGCTTGATCAGCTTGAGCGCGACCGTGCGCCGGACCGGCGCCTCCTGCTCGGCGCGGTAGACCACCCCCATGCCGCCCTCGCCGATCTCGGAGAGGATGCGGTACGGCCCGACGCGCTCGCCGACGAGGCGGTCGGAGAGGACGCCCGCGCTGTCGATAGACGTCGGATACGTCGGCGGGCGCGACAGCACGCCGTCCGCCGCTGACTCGGCGGCCAGCAGCTCGGCGACCTCGTGGCACAGCTCGGCGTCGTCGCACGCGGCGGCGAGCCAGGCGTCGCGTTCCCCGACCGGTAGCTCCGCCGCGCCATGGAAGAGCTCCCACATCCGCCGCCAGCGCGCGTCGGTCACCCGGAGTCGTCTCCGGGGTCGTTTCCGGATGGGCCCGCGCCGTCGATCTCGCGCTGCAGCCAGGCCTTCGCCGCCGTCCACTGCCGGTTGACGCTGCGCGGCGAAGAGCCGAGCGCCTCGGCGGTCTCCTCCACCGACAGCCCGGCGAAGTAGCGCAGCTTCACCACCTGCGCCATCTCGGGATCGCGCTCGGCGAGCCGGTCGAGCGCCAGGTCGAGCGCGAGCAGCTCGGTCGAGCGCGCGTCGACGCCGTCCACCCCTTCGAGGTCGATGCGCCGCAGGTCCCCACCGCGCTTGAGCCGCCCGTGACGGCGGGCGCGCTCGATGAGAACCCGTCGCATCGCCTCGGCGGCGGCGGCGAAGAAGTGGCCCCGGCTCTCCCACCCGACCTGGGTGTCGCCGAGCAGCCGCAGGTAGGCCTCGTGGACGAGCGCCGTGGGCTGCAGCGTCTGCCCCCCGCGCTCTCGCGCCATGCGGGCACGCGCCAGTCGGCGCAGGGCGTCATAGAGGAGCGGCAACAGCTCCTCGGAAGCCTGACGGCTGCCGGCGGCGACCTCGTCCAGCAGCCTCGTGACTTGGCCCGGCGGCGGTTCGGGCATCGACGGCACCCGGTGACGGCCCCGGATTATGCCATGGCAACCACAGCACTTACGGCCCACTGGCGTGAATCGCCGGCGGACGGCGCATTAAGGGTCGAGCCGGCACCGCGGCGACGCCGAGCCGGCGAGCAAACAACGAACGAACGACACCACCCGAACCCAAGGAGCCCGAACATGAACGCCACCACGCCCCGGTATGCCTTCCGCCTCGCCCTCCTCGTTTTCGGTCTCGCGCTCGGCGCCTCGACGCTGGCCGCGCAGACCACCCGCTTCGACCTCGGCTACCTCGACGACACCGTCTACTACCGCACCACGATCCACCCCGGGCGCGGTGCCGACTACTGGTTCTACCTGCGCTCGCCCGGCATGACCGTGCTCGCAACCGTCCAGGACTTCGGCGGCCGGGGCATCGACGAGACGACGCTCTTCGACGGCTCCGGCAACGTCAAGGCGCAGAGCCTCGGCCGCATCGGCGCCGCGATCGGCGCGACCAACCTCGCGAGCGGCTGGCACCACCTCTTCGTCCGCACCTCGAAGCCGAGCCACGAGATCGGCGTCACCCTCGAGCCACGCCGCCCCACCGAGCCCGCCGACGTCGGCAACGACTTCGGGACGGCCAAGGACCTCGGCGTCGTCGGGACGCAAGGCACCACGTACGCCAACACGGTCGGCTCCGGCGGCGACGGCGTCGACTTCTATCGCTTCTCGCTGGCCACCCCGTCCAACCACCTCGACGTCTCGCTGCTGCAGACGCGGAGCCAGGGTGCGTACGTCGAGCTCTACGCGCTCACCGGCAGCCAGGCCCGCTTCGTCTCCCGCGCCACTGCCAACGGCACGGACTCACCCCTGCTGCTCGAGAACCTGCCGGGCGGGACCTACTTCGCACGCGTCACGCCGCAGCTCGCCGCCGCGACCGGGCCCCAGAGCACCCGCTACGTGCTCTACCTGCACAGCGTTCCCGTCGGTCCCGACCCCGCGGGCAACCTCGACAACCCGTTCATCATCTCCACCATCCCCACCCGGCGGCCGATCCTCGAGTCGGTGACCGGGCTCATCGACGGTTCCGACGCGTTCCGCTTCACCGTGCCTTTGGTCGGCGCCGCCGTCCCGGTGCGCGTCAACGTCTCGGGCTCGAGCGCCGACTTCGCCGTGTACCTCCTGGACGGCGCGAAGAACATCTTCGCCAACAACACGGCGGCGGGCGTGCGCGCCAAGTCGATCACCCGCACGCTGGCTCCAGGCGTCTACTACGCCTTCGTCATCAGCCAGGGGAGCGGGACGGTCAACTACCAGCTCACCGTCGAGGCCAACCTGCCGCGGGTGCCGCCCAACCCGCCAACTCCCCCGGGTCCGACGCGGGTCTCCTACGGCGGCTTCCTCTACGACAACCACACCACGCCGGCGACCACCATGAGCCCGGCCACCGTGCCGCTCGGCGGCTTCTTCCAGGTGACGTCGACGACCATGCCGTTCGCGGGCCCGGGCACGGTGCTCTACGTCATCCTCGAGGTGCAGAACCGCCAGCCCGGTTCCGGTGGCGTCACCCGGCTGCTGCTCACCAACGTGGTGGTCTCGGGCAACACCCTGACGGCCCAGGCGCCCGACCTGGCGATCTACGGCCACCAGACCTACAACGTGGTCGTCGCGACCTGGACCAACAATCAACCCAATGACTACGCCAACCCCGGCATGCTGAAGGTGAACTGAGGGCCGTGCGGGCGGGATCGACCGCCCCGCCGGGACAATCGCGAGGGTCGCGCCGTGGGGCGCGGCCCTCGCTCGTTCTTGCGGCGGGGCCACGGTGCTCAGAGATGGAGCCAGGTGAGGCTGACGATGCGCCCCTCTGCGTCGACCCCGAAGCGCAGCAGCAGCGTCCCTCGTTCGTGCTCGGCCCGGTAGTGACGCCGCCGCTCGCCGTCCACGGTCTCGTCGCGCACGAAGGAGAACGAGCGCAGCGCGCCGAGTCGCCGGGCGCGACCCGCAAGCGAGGCGCCGCCCTCCCATCCGGAGATGCGGTCGCGCGGAGCCCAGCGCTCGAGCGCGGGCGCTCCCGTCAGCAGTCGCTCGTATTCGGCGCGCAGCGCCGCGCTGGCCGTCGCTTCCGGATCGCTCCCGGCCGGCGTGGTGGCGGGCGCGAGCTCCGGCCAGAGCCGGCCGAGAACACCCCAGGCGAGGCCGATCGGGTCGCTCCCCGCCGGATGTTCGAGGTTGGTGAAGACGACGGCGCCGCGCCGCAGGTCCGGCAGGTAGACGAAGCCGACGCCGCTGTGGCCCGAGTGGGTGACGACCCGCCGCCCGCCCCAGCTGTCGACTGCCACGCCGAGTCCGTAGTTGCGCCACTGCCAGGTCTCGTCGTTGGGGCTGCCGTCGGCGAGGGCGACCGCCGTCCACATCGCCTCGAGGCTCGCCCGGGAGAGCGGCCGCACGGTACCGAGCGCCACGAGCCAGCGTGCGAAGTCGTCGGCGGTCATGCCGAGGTCGTTGTAGAGCGGCCCGTAGTCCACCTCGAGGCGGCGGTCGCGCAAGAGCCGCCCTTCGCCGTCGAGCGTGTACGGAGCGACCCGGCCGCGGATCACCGCCGGCGGGTCCATGAAGGTGGCAGTCCGCATGCCGGCGGCCTCGAACAGCTCGCGGCGCACGAAGTCGCGCCACGGCTCGCCGGCGGCCGCCTCGGTGGCGAGCTGCGCCAGCACCAGGTTGGCGTCGGAGTAGACGTAGCGCTCGCCGGGCGGCGCCAGCGGCCCGAGGCCGCGGATGTTCTCGAGCAGCTCCTCGGGCGCGTAGTCGAGCAGCGACCTGCCGCCGTGGGGCGGTGCGACGGAGTCGGGCAGCCCCGAGGTGTGCGACAGGAGCTGGCGCAACCGGATGTCGCCCCAGTCGCCCGGCACCCAGCGCGCCAGCGGGTCGTCGAGCGAGAGCTTGCCGCGCTGCACTAGCACCATCACGCCCGCCGCCGTGAGCTGCTTGTCGAGCGAAGCGATGGCGAACACCGAGCCGGCGGTCACCGGGCTGCCGAGCTCGACGCTCGCGAGCCCCCGCTGCCCGGACGCGACGACCGCATCGCCGTCGACCGCCGCCCAGGCGAGACCGGGGATCGAGCGCGCGGCGAGCTCCCGCGCGAGGTAGGCGTCGACGTCCGCGAGGGAGGCCGGGGAGGGAGCGGTCGCTGCCGCCGCTCTCGCCGGCGCGAGGACGAACGGGACGGAGCCGAGCAGGAGAACCGCGAGCGCAACCAAGGGGCGGCGGGAGGACGTTCGCATGGTCGACCGAAGCCTACAGCGCCGTCGTGCCGGCGTGCGCTGTGCCGTTGGGCTACGCTTGTCCCGATGAGCGACGACAAAGCGCCGAAGATGAAGTCCGCCTACGAGCTCGCCCTCGAGCGCATGGCCGGCAGCGGCATCGAGCCGCCCCGCGACGAGGCGCTCACTCCGGAGGTCCGACGGCAGGTCGCCGAGACGCGCCAGAAGGCCGAGGCCAAGATCGCCGAGCTGGAGATCCTCCACCGCGACGCACTGAAGCGCGGCCACGACTACGCGGCGCGCGAGAAGGCCGAGGAGGAGTACCGCCGCGAGCGCCGCCGGCTCGAGGACGAGCGGGACCGGAAGATCGAGAAGCTGCGGCGCGGCTGACGCCGCGCGCCGGTACGGTCTCACCGCGCGTCCTCAGCCCACGGAACCCGAGCCCGGCCCCGCTCCCGTCGCCGGCGGGTCGAGAAGGGCGAAGGCGCTCCGAGCGCCCCTGGAAATCACCCGAGGTCCTCCACCACGCCCCGCAGTGCAGCTTCGCTGCCGAAGAGGAAGAGGGCATCGCCGGCGGCGAAGCGGAAGCTCGGCTCGACGTCGATGAGGAGCTCACCACCGCGCTCGACCGCGAGCACCGACGCGCCCGTGCGCTCGCGCACGCCGAGCTCCGAGAGCTGGCGCCCCGCGAGGGGGTCGGCGGGGACCTTGACCACCTTGAGCCGCGCGTCGAGGGTGAACGCCTCCTCGCCGAGGAGGCGCCGGGCGAGCATCTGCCCCGACACCTGCGACAGGGAGAGCGCGAAGTCGGCGCCGGCGCGGTGGATCTTCTCCACGTTGCCGCGCTCGTTGACACGGGCGATGACGGGCGCCTCGGGCACGAGATCCTGCATGACCACCGTGGCGAGCAGGGTCAGCTCGTCGCTGTCGAGGGCGAGAATCACCGCCCGCGCTGTGCGCACCTCGACGCGCTGCAGCACCAGGGGGTCGAGCACGTTGGCAACGAGGTCGACTCCCGGCAGCGGATGGCGGTCGACCGACCAGACGGGCTCGCCGGCGTCGTCGAGTAGCTGTCGCACCTTGCGGCCCACCTCGCCGAAGCCGGCCACGAGGAAGGGGCCGTCGTGCCGTCGTTCGGCGCTGCCGGCGCAGAGGGACTCGAGGCGGAGGAGGTTGGCCTCACTGCCCACGGCGACGAGGATGCCGCGCGGCTCGAGCCGATCGCCGGCGCCGAGCGGCGTCAGCAGCCTGCCGCCCATCCACTGACCGAGGGCGATCGCGCCGGTGCGCGCTCCGAGCCGCGCCTCGCCGAGCGTGCGACCGGCGAGCTCGCTGTCGTGCCGCACCCGCACCTCGCGCACCTGCAGGTCGCCGAGTTGGTGCACACCGGCGAGCCGCGGGCTGATGCGATCGCTGGCCCGCGCCGCGAGCGCTGCGGCGAGGATGTGCCGCGGGGTGTAGACCGCCGACGCCCCGGCGAGGGCCATCGGCTTGCGGTGCATCGGCTCCTCGACGAGGGCGACGATCTCCCCCTCGAAGCCGCGTTGCCGCGCACCGAGCACGAGCGCGGCGTTCTCCTCGTCGCGGCCGTTGCCGATCAGCGCCCGGGCACGCTCGAGGCCGACCATCCCGAGCAGCTCCTCCTCGTTGCGCCCGAAGACGACCGGCACATCGCGGTCGACGAGAAAGCGCGCCACCGCCTCGTCGGTCTCCGCCACCAGCACCGGCACTCGCCGCTCGGCGAGCAGCTCGATGGCGCTCTCCACCGCCGGCCCGTAGTGGTACACCACCACGTGCCCGCTCATCTTGGGGTCCCGTCGCGGCAGCCTCGCCTCGAACCGTTCTTCGAGGAAGGGGATCAAGTAGATCGGGAAGACGAGGAAGACGAAGAAGACGCCCGTCCACTGCACGGCGATCACCAGCAGCACCATCGCCGGGTGCTGCCACCGGTCGTCGGCGCCGTACCCGGTAGTGGTCAACGACTCCGCCGCCCACTCGAGGCTGTCCCAGAACGTCCGCGGCTTCCCCTCGAGCGCCCCCATCCCGGTCTGGTAGAGCACCGCCGTGACGACGAGCAGCAACGGCACCGCCGCAAAGAGCGCTAAGAACCGCCGCTGCGACCGCTTCATTGCGACATCCTAACGGCGGACGGATGGCGGTGGTGGTCGACAGGAGGGGACGGCGGCGGTGGTCGGTGAGCGATCTCGTCCACCCGGCCGGCGTCTGCCCCGGGGCCCCCGGGGCCACGCCTCCAGCGGCCCGCCGGTGAGCACCGGCGCTGTGGGTGAACGATGGCGGGCCGCTCTGAACTCTTCACCAGGGAATGCCGGCGCGCTCCCACGACCACAGGTGGGTCGCGAGTTCCCGCAGGACTACCGCCGGCGCGTATCCCGGCCCCCGAGCGGCACGACAGAGCGTGTGTTCCAGCGACAAGAGAGCGCGAGGCAAGTCGCCTCCATCACCACGGCTACGCAGCGCGCTCGCCACCCGGTCGCTGACCTTCCACAAATGAAGGCGTCTGCCCATTCGGGTCCGGGGGGCGCCATGACGGGACCCTCGGCAGGGCGCTGAGTAAGCGCCCCAGCGGTCACGGTCGGCCCGGCGCCCTGACGCGGAGGCGCGCCCACTCCCCCGTCAGCACTGTGGCGCGCCGTGTCCCGTCATGGCGCCCCCCGGACCCGAGGCAGACGCCGGCCGGATGGTCACCACCGCCTAGCGACCACCGCCCTCCGCCCTCCGCGCTCCGCGCTACCCGCCGACCGCGATCCCCAGGATCCCACCCTCCGTCATCTGCCGAGGGTCCAGGATCTCATCCAGCTCCTCCGGCGGCAACAAACGCTTGTCCAGGCAAAGCTCGCGCACCGTACGCCCACTCGCGTACGCCTCCTTCGCGATCTGCGCCGCCGCGTCATACCCGATCTTCGGCACCAGGGCCGTCACCATCATCAACGACCGCTCCACCATCTCCCGCACCCGCTCGCGGTCGGCAACGACCCCCTCCACGCAACGCTCGGCGAGCAGCCGCGACGCCGCGGCGAGGATGCCGATCGACTGCAGCAGGTCATACGCGATCACCGGCATCATCACGTTGAGCTCGAAGTTGCCGCCCATCCCGCAGACCGTGATCGCGGCGTCGTTGCCCACCACCTGCGCCGCCACCATCAGCACCATCTCCGGGATCACCGGGTTCACCTTCCCCGGCATGATCGAGCTCCCCGGCTGCAGGCTCGGCAGCTGGATCTCCGAGAGCCCCGCGCGCGGGCCCGAGGCGAGCCAGCGCAGGTCGTTGGCGATCTTCGCCAGCGAGGCGGCGATCGTCTTCAGCACGCCCGACGTCTCGACGCAGGCGTCTTTCGCGGCCAGCGCCTCGAACTTGTTCGGCGCCGGCACGAACGGCTGCCCGGTGCGGGCGGCGATGCGCGCGATCACCGCGTCGGCGAAGCCCGGCGGTGCGTTGAGCCCGGTGCCCGCCGCGGTGCCGCCGAGGGCGAGCTGGGCGAGGCGCGGCTTGACGCCGGCGAGGCGCTCGATGCCGTTGCGCACCTGCTGCGCGTAGCCTGAGAACTCCTGCCCCAGCCGCACCGGCACCGCGTCCTGCAGATGCGTGCGGCCGATCTTCACCACGTCGTCGAACTCGGCGGCCCTCTTCTCGAGGGCGACCGCGAGGCGGTCCAGGGCCGGCTCGAGGTCCTCGACGACGGCGAGGTAGGCCGAGAGGTGGATGGCGGTCGGGATGACGTCGTTCGAGGACTGCCCCGCGTTGACGTGGTCGTTCGGGTGCACCAGGTCTTTGCTGCCGAGCTGGCCGCCGAGCAGCTCCGCGGCGCGGTTGGCGATCACCTCGTTGGCGTTCATGTTCGTCGAGGTGCCCGAGCCGGTCTGGAAGATGTCGAGCGGGAAATGCTCGTCGAGCTTGCCGGCGACGATCTCCTCGGCCGCGCGGTGGATCGCCTCGGCGAGGTGGCGCGGCACGATCTCGAGGTCGGCGTTCACCTTCGCCGCCTCGCCCTTGACCATGCCGAGGGCGGCGAGGAAGCGGCGCGGAAAGCGCAGCCCCGAGACCGGGAAGTTCTGGCGGGCGCGCTCGGTCTGCGCGCCGTAGTAGGCGCGGGCGGGGACCTCGACGGGGCCCAGGCTGTCCTTTTCGATGCGGGTGTCGGTCATTGCGGTCTCCTCCCACGAAGTCTATGGCACCGCCCGCGCGGGCCGGTGCTGGGAGGGGTGGCTCACCGCGGCGTTGCGACGAGAGCCTTTCCGCGCTCGTCCCACCGCCAGGCCACCGCCGTGCCGGCGAGGTGCACGCCGCCGAGCCAGCGGTCGATTCCGCCGCCGTCGCGCACCCAGTCCGCGCTACCCGACAGGAGGCGCCCGCCGAGCGGCGTGAGCACGTAACCGCCGGTGTTCCTCTCGACGGCCGGCATCGGAGCGCTCGCCAGCGCCTCGAGCCGCAGGAAGACCGAGGCATCCCCCCACGGGCACCGCTCGGCGTCGCGGCTCTTCAGGTAGATCTCCGCCGGACGGCGCGCTCCGGAAGCCACCGCCGCGAGCACCTGGCGCTCGCTGCGCGCGAGGCCGTCGCGGGTCGACGGGTACTCCTCGCAGAAGCGTCGCAAGGCCGCGGCGAGGAAGGGAAGCCCGTCGTCGCCACCGGCTCGGGCATTCGCGCCGCTCGCCTCCGCTCCCTCGGCGCGCGCGGCGAGCGCGCGGGGATCGGCGGCGCGGAAGTCCCGCCACGCCGCCGCCGCCGCCGCGAGCTGGCGCATCGTCACCGACTGGCGCTGCGGCAAGAGCTCGAGGAGCTGGGCGCCGCGGAGCTGTCCCAGGCCGTGGAACGGCACGACCCCGGGGAACGCGTCCACCTGGACCAGGCTCAGGCGCGCGCCGCCCGTGCCCTGCTGCGCGAACCAGTCGAGGACCTGCAGCAGCTGGAGCTGGTCGTAGAGGTCGTGCTCGAACCAGAGCACCACCTCGTCGCGCTCGCCCGACCGGGCGAGGACGGCGTCGCGGCGGGCGAACGCCGCGCGCAGCTCGGCGTAGGCGCTCCAGCCGAAGGCCGCGAGCGCCCGCGCACGCACCTCCGAGAGCTCCTCGAGCGTCGCCGTCATCGGCACCGGACCGTCGTGGAGGGCGTCGCGCCATGGGAGGTAGTCGCCGGCCAGCGCCGCCTCGCGGAAGCCGGCCACCACCGTGTCGCCGTTGGTCACGTGCAGCAAGGGCTCGCTCCCCGTCGCCACGTCCCGCAGCATGGTCGGCGGCGGCGGAGCGTCCGCACGTGCCGCGAGCCGGTGACCGCCACAGGCGACGACCGGCAGCCGCGGGTAGCGCGGAAAGCTCGGGTCGACGTCGGCCTTGCCGCAGCGGGCGAAGGTGCTGCGCGGCGACCGAAGGAGGCGCAGGTGCACGCAGGTGGCGCAGAGGCCCGGGTGCTGCGGCAGCTCGGCGAGGAATGCGTTGGCATCGATGACGGTCATGATTGCACGCGGTCAGTCGATGTCCGCGTGCGCCAGCGCCTCGTCGGTGGCGAGCTCGCCGCGCTCGAGTCGTTCCATGGCGGCGGTGGGGCCGATGACGATCAGCTCGTCGCCGGCGCGCAGCCGGGTGTCGGCGGCGGGCATCACGCGCACCGGCGGCATGCCCTGCCGCTGGCGCTTGATCTCGATGACGCGCACGCCGTACGTCTGCGGCAGGCTGGCCTCGGCCAGCGTGCGTCCGTCGAGCGAGGCCGGCACCGGCACGAGCCGGAGCGAGAAGTCGGGCGGCAGCTCGACGTAGTCGCGGCCGCCGGCGCTGCCGGTGGAGACGAAGGTGGCGAGCATCGCCGGCCGCCCGAGGACCTCCTGCGAGTAAATCGCCAGGAGGTCCTTCTTCGATAGCACGCCGAGGAAGCGGTTGCTCTCGCGGTCGACGACCGGCAGGCGCTCGAAGTCGCTCTGCGCGAACGCCTCGGTGACGCGATGCAGGCGGGTGTCGGGGTACAACACGCTGCCCACCGGCACCGCCAGGTCGTGCGCCACGACCGCCGCCACCGCGCTCGGCTCCTGCAGCAGATGCTTGATGTCGTGCAGCGAGACGGCGCCCTCGAGGCGCCCCTCGGAGTCGACGACGAAGAGGCGCTGCCGGTGGCTCTTCAAGAACTTCGCCACCACCTCGGCGTAGGTGTCCTGCGGCCGCAGCACCTCGGGGTCCTGGCGCAGCAAGCTCTTCACCTCGACGCCGGCGAGCACCGCCTCCTCCATGCGGAACGAGAGGTCGATGCCGCGGCGCCGCAGCGCCTCCTCGTCGACCGAATAGCGGTAGAGGCTCCGCGAGAGGAAGCTCGACGTGATGGCGGCGACCATCAGCGGCAGGATGAGCTGGTAGTTGCCGGTGAGCTCGAAGAGGATGAGGATGGCGCTGATCGGCGCGTGCGTCGTGCCGGCGGCGATCGCCGCCATGCCGACGGCCGCGTAGGCACCGTACGGCGACGTCGAGAAGGGCCAGATGGTGTGCACCACGACGCCGTAGGCGCCGCCGACCATGGCGCCGACGAAGAGCGCCGGGGTGAACATGCCGCCGGCGCCGCCGCTGCCCGACGTCAGCCCCGTGGCGGCGATCTTCGCCAGCGGCAGCAGCAGCATCCAGAGCAGCGGCAGCTGGCCCGAGAGGGCCATGGTGATCCCTTCGAAGCCGTTGCCGAGGACGTGCGGAAACCACACCGCGATGCCGCCGACGAGGAGGAGCCCGAGCGCCGGCTTGAGCGCCGCCGGCACGAAACGCAGGTGGTCGAAGAGGGCGCGGCCGCCGCGCACGCCGAAGACGAAGGCCACCGATGCGAACGCGCCGAGCACCCCCAGCCCGAGGTAGGGGATGAGCTCCCACCCGTTCTGGAGCTGGTAGCCGGTGGCGGCGTAGAGCGGCACGTCGCCCAGCACGGCGCGGGCGATGACGGTGGCGATCACCGAGGCGACGACGATGGGACCGAAGATCTCGAGCGCGAAGTTGCCGAGGATCACCTCCATGGCGAAGAGCGCGCCGCCGACGGGCACGTTGTAGGTCGCCGCCATGCCGGCGGCGGCGCCGCAGGCGAGGAGGATCTTGATGCGGTGCGTGCCGAGGCCGGCTTTCTGGCCGAGCCAGGAGGCGAGCATGGCGTCGAGCCGGAGCAACGGGCCTTCCTTGCCGAGCGAGCCGCCGCTGCCGACGGTGAAGACGGCGGCGAGCGAGGAGAGCAACACGGGCCGCGGGGGGACCGCGCCCTGGCGCAGCACCACCGACTCGATGAGGAGCGCGGTGCCCTGTCCCGAGACGGGCTGCCGGCTACGCCAGATCAGCAGGCCGACGAGGAGGCCGCCGGCCGTCGGTGCCGCCAGCACCCGCCAGACCGGTGCCGTCTGCCCGAGCACGAGGAACGAGCCGGGGCGCCCCCAGAGCAGCGCTCGCACCCCGTCCATCAGGAAGTCGATGCCGACGGCGAGCACGCCGCCGATCACCCCGACGGCCGCGATGAGCAGGAAGAACCGACGATCCTCCGAGGTGGCGAGCCCGAAGCGGCGGGCGAGCGTGACCTCGGCGGCGACCCACCAGCCGCGCAGCCGGCGCGCCCCCAGGCGCACGCGGCGCAGGGGGCGGAGGCGCAGGAGCGGCGACGGCATCACCTGCGATTATCGCCCGGGGTGCCGGCGCGACCACCACGCAGGGGGTGCTGGCGCTCGCCTCCTGATTGCGCCACCCATCCCCCCGATCTTGACCCCGTGGCGCCTCCAGGGTGTAGAAACACCCGATGCGCACCCACGCCGTGTTGCTCTCCCTCCTGCCTTGCCTCGCGCTCGCCCTGGCGCCTCCACTCCTCGCCGCCGAGGCACCCGCGGTCGGCTGCGACCCGGGCGGGCTGGCTACCCTGCTCTCCCCCGGCCGCGTGCTCCTCCTGGGCGAGATCCACGGCGGCGTGGAAGGGCCGGCGCTCCTCGCCGCCGCGGCCTGCGCGGCCACCCGCGCCGGCCTGGCCGTCACCGTCGCGCTCGAGATCCCCGCGGAGGAAGGCCCGCGCATCGACCGCTTCCTAGCCTCCCCCGGGGCCGCCGGCGACCGCGACGCGCTTCTCGCAGGCGACTTCTGGCGACGCGACTATCAGGACGGGCGCTCGAGCGAGGCCATGCTCCACCTGCTCGACGACGTGCGGCGCCTCGCCGCCGAGTCGCGCCGCGTGCGCGTCTCGCTGCTCGATTCGGCCGAGCCGTTCACCGACGGCCAGCTGCGCGACGACCTCATGGGGCGGCGCCTGGCCGGCGCGGTCGAAGCGGCGGGCGTCGAGGGCCTCGTGCTCGCGCTGGCCGGGAACATCCACACCCGCACGCGGGCCGGGGTGCCGTGGAACGCGGCCTACCGCCCCGCCGCCACGGTGGTCGCGCAACGCTGGCCTCGCCGCACGATCGCCCTGCTGCTCGCCGGGCCCGACGGCGAGGCGTGGATGTGCACCACCGCCGAGGTGTCGAGCTGTGGCGTGCGGCCGATCCATGGCAAGCCCGTCGAGGCCCCCGGCTCGGTGGAGCTCTACCCCGTCCCGCGCGACGGCTACGACGGCACGATCCGCCTCGACGCCGCGACCGCCTCGCCGCCCGCTACTCGTAGCGCAGCGCGTCCGCCGAGCTGACGCGCACGACGCGGAGCGTCGGCAGCAGGCAGGAGAGCAGCGTGAATGCCACCGAGAAGACGGTCACCGCCAGCAGGTCGCTCGCCTCGACGCGGAAGGCCACAGCGCTCACGAAGTAGATCGCGGCCACCTCGGGGTCGAAGCGGATGAGCTCGAAGCGCCCGAAGAGCCACGAGACGGCGCTGCCGAGACTGACGCCGAGGAGCGTGCCGACGAGCCCGAGCGCGCCGCCGTAGGCGACGAACACGGCGGCCAGCCGCCGGCGCGAGAGGCCGAGCGCCGACAGCACGCCGACGTCGCGCAACCGCTCGCGCACGAGCACCATGAGCGTCGAGGCGACGTTGAAGGTCGAGACGAGCACGATCAGGCCGAGCAGGAAGAAGAGCAGGAGCTGCTGCAGCCGCAGCGCCGCGAAGAGCTCGCGGTTGAGCCGTTGCCAGTCGGTGACGAGGTAGTCGCGGCCGAGCACGCGCTCGACCTCCTTGGCGATCTCCGGCGCGCGGTGCGGATCGGCGAGCGCGATCTCGAACAGCGTGGCGCCGCCGCTGCCGCCGGTGAGGCGCTCGACGAGGGGCCGCGCGACCACCATCCAGTTGCGGTCGAACTCCGCGAAGCCGGTGCGGAAAGTGCCGGTCGAGCGCAGCGTCTGGTAGCGAAAGGCCGGCCTGCCGCCGGCGTAGCCGAGCGCCACCAGGCGCACCGGATCGCCGGAGCGCACCCCGAGCCGGTGTGCGAGCTCCTCACCAAGCACGACACCCGGCACGCCGTCGGCGCCGGGAGCGAGCGCCGGCGCGCGGCCGGCGAGGGCGTCGGCCCCGGACGCGACGCCGCGCAAGGTCACGGCCTCGCCCTCGGGACGAGCCGCGGAGAGGAGCGTTCCCTGTCCGTAGGCGACCTTCCCCACCGCCGTGACACCCGGGATCGCCAGCAGGCGCCTCGCGAGATCGGCAGGGGTCGCCTTGCCGGGCGGGCCGAGCGGGTACGCGAGCACGGCCGCGTTGCCGGCGATGAGCTTGCGCTCGAGGTCCTCGCGGTAGCCGGTCATCAGCGCCATGGCGATGACCATCGCCATGACGCCGAGCGCGATCGAGGCGAGCGCGGCCAGCGCCGTTCGCTGCAGCAGCCGCGAGCGCTTGCCGCGCATGTAGCGCCAGGCGAGCACGAGCGGCAGCGGCAGCGGCGACTGGGGGGAGATGCGCACCGGGTTATGATATGGCCCACCATGCGCCGCATCCTGCTCGCCCTCGTCTTCGTCTTCGCCGCGGGGCCGCTAGCTGCCTACACGATCTACCTGAAGGACGGCGGCACGCTGCTCGCGCGCGAGAAATACAAGGTGCAGGGCACCATGGCCCTCGTCATACTGCCGAGCGGCGCCCAGACGCAGCTCCCGCTGGCGCAGATCGACGTCGCCCGGACGCAGGCCGGCAACGCCTCGGACTTCGGATCGGCGACGATCCTCACGGGCGCGGCGCCGACTCCGACGCCGCCGCCGGCGCCGCCGAAGCGCGCGAGCCTCACGGACATCGCCGCCGCGCGGCGCCTGCAGTCGTCACGCACCCCGCCGGTGACGCGGGCCACGCCGCCGCCCAGCGCCGCGCCTTCGCGCCCGGCCGCAGGCGACGAGGGCACGACGCCGGCCGGCTACGTCGACTTCCTGCGCACCGCGCGCTCGCCGATGCTCAATCTCTCGCTGACCAACACGGTGAGCGAGCTGATGGGCACGCACGGCGTGTCGCGCTCCGGCATCTACCAGGGGAGCCAGTCGCGCCGGCTCCTGATCGAGGTGCCGGCCAACTCGGAAGGCGCCGTCTTCCAGGCGATCGGCGCGGCGGCGCAGTCGCTGCTGGAGCTGCAGGCGAAGCAGCCGGGGACGATCGATGCCTTCGAGTTGTTCCTGGTGACGGACAAGCGGCAGCGTGGCGGTCAGTTCCTGATCACGGCGGAGCGGGCGCAGGAGCTGGTGGGGAAGCAGCTGGACTTGACGGCGTTTTATCTCAAATACGTCGAGTTCTAGCGCGCTCAGCTCAGAGAAGAGGGCGCTCGTGGTTGGCGAGCGCACGTGACCACCCGGCCGGCGTCTGCCTCGGGTCCGGGGGGCGCCATGACGGGACACGGCGCGCCACAGTGCCAACGGGGGGATGGGCGCGCCTCCGCGCCAGGACGCCGGAACGATGGTGACCACGCAGCGCTTACTCAGCGCCCTGTCGAGGGTCCCGTCATGGCGCCCCCCGGACCCGAATGGGCAGACGCCTTCATCCGTGGTCGCTCGAGGACCGGGTGGCAAGCGCGCTGTGTCGCCGTGGTAACGGAGACAAGTTGCCTCGCGCTCTCTTGTCGCTGGAACACAGGCTCTGTCGTGCCGCTCGGGTGCCGTGCTGCGCGACGCCGACTTTCCCGTGGGAACTCGCGACACACCGGTGGTCGAAAGAGTGGGCTCGCGTCGGCTGTGGCAAGCAGGGGCCGCGCCGATTGAGTTTTCGAGAGAGTTCAGAGCGGCCCGCCATCGGTGATCACTTCGACGCTTGCGGCCATCGTCGGGCCGCAGGAATCGGTGGTCGCCCGACGCACGCGTAGATGTACGCCCTCGGCACAGTCTCGCAATCGAGTTGTCCCGTAAGCCTTGGGACAACCAGTGCGTCGCGAGCGAGGTGACGCTCGGCTCGACTCTTGCGACCACGGCTGCCCCGCGAAGCAAGACGACGTTCGACGTTCGCTCTGAACTCTTTGAAAAAGAGACTCCGCGCCCCATCTTCGATGCCCCGATGCACGTCCGGGTTTCCTTCGACCACGGATGGGTCGCGAGTTCCCACAGGAAAGCCGCCGGCGCGCATCCCGGCACCCGAGCGGTACTGCAGAGCCAGTGAATCCGCGACCGGAGAGCGCGAGGCAAGTCGTCTACGTCACCACGGCTACGTAGCGCGCTCGCCACCCGGTCATCGAGCGACCACCCAAGAAGGCGTCTGCCCTCTCGGGTCCGGGGGGCGCCATGGCGGGACCCTCGTCGGGGCGCTTCGTAAGCGCAGCAGCGGTCACGGTCGGACCGGCGTCTCGACGCGGAGGCGCGCCCAACCCCCCGTCGTCAATGTGGCGCGCCGTGTCCCGCCATGGCGCCCCCCGGACCCGGGGCAGACGCCGGCCGGATGGTCACCATCGCTGACCAACCACAACCGCTCTGGGCTTCCGTTGAAACGCCACCGCACCGTGCTCGGCTCAACGCAGTCGAGCAGCCAGCGCTCTCGCGAGCTCAAACTCCCCTTCCAGCGCGCCGGCCGGCTGCGACGCTCGCGCGGTGACTGCCGCCAGCGCTCGCTCGAGCTCCGGGCGGTTCTGGTCGAGGATGTCCCGCCAGACCGTGAACGAGCTGCCGGCGAGGCGCAGGAAGTCGCGGCCTGCCGGGCCGAGGAGCGCCGTGGCGAGGGGGTCGGCGCGGTTCTCGAGCTCGGCGGCGACGGCGGTGGCGAGGAGCTGCGGGAGGTGCGAGGTGAGGGCGACGACGCGGTCGTGCTCGGCGGCGCCGCAGGTCACGGGGAGGGCTCCCAGGTTGCGGACGAGTGACGCGACGCGCGCCAGCGGATCGCCGTCGCCGACGAGCGCCCAGCTCGCGCCGGCGAAGAGGTCCGGCCGCGCCGCCTCGTAGCCGCTCGCTTCGCTGCCCGCGAACGGGTGTCCGCCGACGAACGAGACTCCATCGGGCAGCGCCGCCGCAGCGGTCATCACCGCGCCCTTGACGCTCCCCACGTCGGTGAGGAGCTGGCCCGCGCGCCACGGGAGGCGTCGCAGCGCGGCGACGATGCCGCCCACCGGCAGCGCCAGCACGACGACGGCGGCCTCCTCGAGCGCCTCGACGGGCACCTGCCGCGCGATCCACCCTCGCGCCACGAGCGGGCCGAGGTCGCGGCGGTCGCTCCCCCACACCTCGTGCCCCGACGCGCTCCATCCAGCCGCCGCCGACGCTCCCACCAGCCCGCAACCGAAGACGGCGATCGGGCCGCCGCCGGCGGTCACGAAACCAGCCCGGTCTCGTCGCCCCCGAGCCCCTTCTGGAGCTCCAGGTGCCGCTCGACCGAGACCCCGACCATGCGATGGAAGCGCTGCCCGTAGCTCTCCACTTCGCCCACCTGCTCGTCGACGAAGATCCGCTCGACGCGGAAGAGCGGAACGAACATCGTGGCAAGGTCGAGCGACGGTTCGCTCCGTGCCACGGCGCGGGCCCAGTCGTCGAACGAAGAGAGGTTGATGCCGCGCACCGTCACCCCTTCGCCGGCGAGGCGCAGCAGCACGCCCCAGAACTTCTCGGTCGGCTGCACTAGGTGGAGGATGACGAGCGAGCCGGTGTTCATGCCGAGATGCTCATCCGCGCCGTGCGCGTCGTCAGGGCTCCTCGGCGAGCTCGACCAGCACGCCGCCGGCGCTCTTCGGGTGGACGAACTGCACGCGTGTGCCCTCGGCCCCGGCCGTGGGCTCCGGGCGCAGCAGCGTGAAGCCGAGCTCGCGCAGGCGGCGGTCGTCGGCGGCCACGTCGTCGCTGGCCAGGCAGAGGTGGTGGATGCCGGGCCCGCGCTTGGCGAGGAAGGTGGCGATCGGCGAGTCCTCGCGGGTCGGCTCGAGCAGCTCGATGCGGCTCGTGCCGCAGGGGATCATCGCCACCCGCACGCCCTCGTGCGGCACCTCCTCGACGTGCTCGACGACGAGGCCGAGCGCCTCCCAGAAGCCGCGTGCCTCCTCGATCGAGCGCACCGCGATGCCGACGTGCGCGATTCCCCCGCCCCCGCGGGCAGAGCCCGCTGCCCCCACCCGCCCGACCCCCTCCCCTGGGTTTGACTCCACCCCTATCCCCCCGTCCCCCTGCCCCTCCAGGGGCAGGGGGCGCCCCCGCCCGGCCCTCGCTCTGTCGGCGACAGCTCCCGGAAGGCCGGCTCAGAGTGGGGCACCATCAACGCTGCTTTCTCGTTCCCTTCCCGAGCAGCTGGCGGGCGATGACCATCTTCTGGATCTCGCTCGTGCCCTCGCCGATGGTGCAGATCTTGGCGTCGCGGTAGAACTTCTCGGCCCGGTAGTCCTTGATGAAGCCGTAGCCGCCGTGGATCTGCACGCCGCGCTCGCTGCAGAAGACGGCGGCCTCGCCGGCGGCGAGCTTGGCCTGCGAGGCGATCAGGGTGACGGGCAGCCCGCGGTCCATCGCCTCGGCGGCGGCGAAGGTGAGCGCCTCGGCGGCAGCGATGCGCGTCGACATCTCGGCGAGGGCGAACTGGATGGCCTGGAACTCGGCGATCGGCTTGCCGAACTGCTCGCGCTGCTTGGCGTAGGCGGTGGCGGCGCGGAAGGCGCCGATGGCGGTGCCGAGGCCGAGGGCGGCGATCGAGATGCGGCCGCCGTCGAGGATCACCATCGCCTGCTTGAACCCTTCGCCCCGCGCGCCGAGCAGGTTCTCGTCGGGCACGAAGCAGTCCTCCATCACCACCTCGGCGGTGTCGGAGGCGCGGATGCCGAGCTTGTTCTCCTTCTTGCCGGCGCGGAAACCCTGGGTGCCCTTGTCGACGACGAAGGTCGA
>Ga0209382_10001921_pt1 | contig 31453 bp, 30 predicted proteins | sample SoiMetdeltSBSDD5_FD_187599 | JGI IMG/M metagenome (GOLD analysis project Ga0209382, IMG submission 187599) | Bulk soil microbial communities from a Populus tree surrounding site in Tennessee, USA - Soil MetaG P. deltoides SBSDD5 (SPAdes) (version 2) | ecosystem: Environmental > Terrestrial >...
GGTCAGGCGTCCGCCAGCGCGCCCCCGCACGAGCTGCCCTGCCCCGCCGTGCAGCCCAGGCAGTGCGAGCCGGTGCGGACCGGGCGCTGGTCGAACTCGGACAGCTCGTCCACGTCGAAGATGCTGCGCGGCCGCGCGCCCGGCGGCAGGCCGAGCATGGCGTTGAAGTCGCAGTCGGACAGCCGGCCGTCCCAGTCCACCGAAACGAGCTCGCGGCACATGACGCCCGGCACGGCCGCCGGGTTGAAGCGCTGCTCGAGCAGGTCCTCGTAGGCGTCCAGCGCGTCGCGGCGGCGCAGGTCGTCGGCGAAGCGGTGGATGGGCATGTTGGCCAGCACGAAGAGGCGGTCGAAGCGCACACCGTGGTCCTCGCGCAGGCGGAGGCGATAGTCCTGCTCCAGCGCGGCCTGCGCGGGCGGCAGCGCCGGGCCCAGCGGGTTGTGCACCAGGTGCAGGCGCAGCACCGGCGGGCGGTCCAGCTCGTCGAGGTCGCCGTCGTCCTCGGGCGGGGCCTCGGCGCCCTCCAGCACGCCGTAGCCCAGCTCGTTCAGCTCGCGCAGCGCGCGGATGCTGCCCGCGAACACGCCCGGGCCGCGCTGGCGGTCCACGTTCTCCGCCAGGTAGCAGGGCAGCGAGGCGATGATCGTGACGCCGCGCTCGGCGAGGAAGCGCGCCGTGTCCTGCTGGCCCGGCTGCAGCAGCACGGTGAGGTTGCAGCGCAGCAGCACCTCCTTGCCGGCGGCCAGCGCGCCGTTCACGAGGCGGCGGAAGTGCGGGTTCAGTTCGGGCGCGCCGCCGGTGATGTCCACCGTCGTGATGCCGTCGCTCGCGCGCAGCACGGACAGCACGCGCTCGACGACGCGCGCCTCCATGCGCTCGGTGCGCGCCGGGCCGGCGTCCACGTGGCAGTGGGCGCAGGCCTGGTTGCACCACTTGCCCATGTTCACCTGCAGCGTGCGCGTCACGGCGCGGCGCAGCGACGGCAGGCCGTGCAGCGCCAGCGCGGCGGCGAAGCGGTCGGGCGCCGCGGGCGCCGCGGTCGCGCGCGGCGCGCGGCGCGCGGGCCGCGGCGGCGGGGCGGGATGCGGTGCGGAGTCGCCCCCGTTCAGCAGCACGACGAGCTCCCGCAGGCAGGGGCGACGAGGAAGGGCTCGCACTGCGCGGCGCCCTTGATGGCGCGCACCGTCACCGAGCGGAAGGCGATGCCCTCGATCACCTGCCACGGCTGCTCGCTGCGCGCCAGCACTGTGACGTCGCGCAGGCCGGCCTCTTCGAAGGCCCGCACGAAGAGGTCCTCGCGGAAGGCGCCCGAGAGGCAGCTGCTCCACAGCGCCTGGTCGCGCTGCAGGTGCTCCGGCACGTCCTTGTCGCACACGACGTCGCTGATGACCGCGCGGCCGCCGGGCCTCAGCACGCGCGCGAGCTCCGCGAACAGCCGCCGCCGAGCGTCCGGCAGGACGAGGTTCAGCACGCAGTTGCTGATGACCACGTCTACCGACGCGTCGGGCACGAGCGGCGCCGTCGCGCGCTGCGCGGCCATCCAGCGCTCCAGCTCGGTGAAGTCGGCCTCGCTGCGCACGGGCGTCGCGGCCAGGCGCCGGTCGAGCGCCTCGCGATCGAGCGCGAGGTCCTCGATGCGCGCCTTCACGAAGCGCACGTTGTCGAAGCCCAGCCGCCGCGCGACCTCCGGCTGCGCGCCGCGGGCGAGCGCCAGCATGTCGTCGTTGCGGTCGACGCCCGTCACGCGGCCCGTCGGGCCCACGTTCTGCGCCGCGAGGAAGCACGCCTTGCCGCTGCCGCTGCCGAGGTCGAGCACCGACTCGCCCGGCAAGAGGTGCGCGGTCGGGTTGCCGCAGCCGTAGTCGCGCGCCACGACCTCGGCGGGGATGTTGGCCAGCAGCGCCGGGTCGGGGCCGCCGGTGGTGGGGCAGCAGAGGTCGGGCACGGTGCGCCGCGCGGCCTCGCTGTAGTGGCTGGCCACGGCCGCGTCGAGGTCGGCCGGGCCGGCGGCCGGGCCGCAGCAGGTGCTGGCGGCGGGGGCGAAGACCTTCGCGCCGGTGGGTTCGGGATGGGCCATCGGGGGCCTCCTCGGGCTTGCCGGCGACTGTAGCAACGGAGGAAGGCGGCGCGCGAGGGCACGTCCAAGGCCCGAGGCGCGGTCCGGTGGCCGCCGGCAGCCGGCAACAGCGCATGATTGCGGGGCCGCGTCTCGGCCTCGTCCTGTCGAGGAGGACAGTCTTGCGCATCCAGCCGCTCCTGCTCGTCCTGGCCGTGTCCTGCACGGCCATCCCGGACTGGCCGATCACGGACATGTCCCTCGACGAGGCGGCCGCGGCGGCGAAGGCCGACGACAGGCTGCTGCTCATCGCCTTCACCGCGTCGTGGGACGACCACAGCCGGAAGCTGGAGAACGACGTCTGGCCTGACAAGGCGGTGCGCACATGGATCGTCAGCCACGCGGTCGCGATCGAGCTCGACGTGCATCAGGACCGGGAGCTCTATGATCAGCTCGGCGTACGAGGCTGGCCCATGCTGATCTTCCAGCGCAATGGCGTCGAGCTCGACCGTCGTGTCGACATCGTGGATGCGACCAGCTTCCTCGCGTGGGCCGAGGGCGTCCTTGCAGGACGGACGGCGAGCCAGCGCCACGACGAGGAGGTGCGCGACCTCGTGGCGCGCGGGAAGGCCTTCAATCTCTGGTTCTATGCCTCTCGACTGATGCAGGAGCGGGCGTTCGACGAGGCGACACGCGTGCTCGTCGAAGCCTGGACTCTGGCGCGGGACGATCGCATCGCGGGAGCGGAATTCACTCAACGGCCGGTGCTGGGTCACATGACGGAGCTGATGGAGCTGCATCCGCCTGCCCGTGCGGCTTTCGAGCGCCTCCTGGCCGACGTCGAATTGCGGACCTTCGCGACGGATCCTCCGCGAAGCGAGGGGCTGCGGGAGTGGATCGATCTGTGCGACATGCTCGGCAAGGAAGTTCGGGTCTTGACCTGGCTCGGGCAAGCAGCGGACGAGAACGGCCTGCTGTACGGCAGCTTTTTCACCGCTACTGCGGACGAAGAGGTGTTCCGCATCCGATTCATCGTTCTCGACTTCCTGATCGACCAGCGTCGGTTCGACGACGCAGCCAGGCTCTATGAGGACCCGATCCGATACGCGCAGTTCTTGTCGATGGTCGGGAGGTTGGGTCGGGTCGTCGCGACGATCGCTTACGGTTGGGCCGATGACTCCTCGTACCTTTCCCGCATCCCCGAGAGCGTCTCGGAGAATCGTCGTCGCGAGGTCGCGCGCATTCACGCCGTGACCCTGGCGGCTGGCCGTGTCGACGAGGCTGGACGGGTAGCGGACCTGCTCCTCGCCGACGATGAAAAAGGCCTCGGGCGCGTGGCGCTCGTGGAGAGCTCACTGGACCTCGAGGCGGCGCCACCGCACGAGGCGAATCGCTGGCTCGACGAGGCGGAGGAGCTCGGAGCGGACGTCCGGAAGATCCGACGACGTCTCGCGAGTCTTCCGGTGTCGTTGGCGAACTAGGAGGCAACGTGAATCCCCTCAGGTCCACGTCTTTCCGGTCGTTGGTGGTCGGTCTCGTCTGTGTCGCGCCCGCCCGCGCCGACGGCCCCTTCACCGACCTCGGTTACGACGCGGCCGTCCAGCAGGCCAAGGCCTCGGGCAAGCTCCTGCTCGTCGACTTCACCGCCAGCTGGTGCCCACCGTGCAAGCAGATGGAGAAGGTCACCTGGCCCGACGAGGCGGTGCGCGCCTGGATCGCCGGGCACGCCGTCGCGATCCAGGTGGACGTGGACAAGGACCCGGCGCTCGCGCAGCGCTTCGACATCGAGGCCATCCCGACGGTCGTCTTCCTGAAGGACGGCGTGGAGCTGGACCGGCACACGGGATTCGTCGCGGCCTCGGTGCTCGTCTCGTGGGGCAACGACGTGCTGGCGACCGCGGCCGACCCGCAGCGCGCGGCCGCCGAGTTCGAGCGGCTGGCCGCGAGCACGAACCCGCACGACCTGCACGACTACGGTCGCAAGCTGGTGAAGCTCGAGCGCCTCGACGAGGCGACGGACGCCTTCGTGAAGGCCTACCGCGCCGCCGCGCCGGGCGTGGACATGGATTTCTGGAAGCTCTTCTCCATGGTTCCGGACCTGGCGGAGCTGGCGGCGCGGCATCCGCCCGCGCAGGCGGCCCTCGCCGCGCTGGTCGACGACGCCGGGCGCCGTGTGCGCGCAGCGCATCCGCCAGACTATCGCGACTGGTACGAGTGGCTCCAGCTTTGCAAGTGCAGCGGGCGGTCCGCCGACGTCGTGGCCTGGTACGAGCACCGGCGCGACGAGCAGGGCCGGCTCTTCGGCGGCGGCTCCCTCGTCCAGGAGCACGAGTCTGGACCGCCTTTCGATCTGCCCCGGCTGGATCCGCCGAGCACCCTGGAACTGGATTTCATGCGGGACCAGACCGCCGAGGTCCTGGCGGACGAGGGGCGCCTGAATGATGCGCTGATCCTGCTCGAGGATCCCGTGATGCGCGCCCGTGAGCGGCTGGCCAAGCCGGCCATTACGGGGGCGGACGTTCGCCTGCGCAAGGTGGCGTGGCTCTACGCCGTCACGCTGGCCTGCGGCCGCCACGACGAGGCCGCGCTCATCGCCGGATTGGTGCGGGCCGATGATGCGACCGGCGAGGGCCGGGTCCAGCTCGTCCTGGCCGCACTCGGCCGGCACGTGGGAGAGCGCAACGAACTCGAAGCCTGGCTGGACGAAGCCGCCGAGAAGGGCGCGACCGGCGATAGTGCCGCAATTGCCCGCTGGATGCTGAAGCAGGCCGAGCCGGCACAGGAGGTTCCAGCCAACTAGCGCCACGGGTGTCGAAGAGGCCGTCCGCTCCGCTCACGAGGAATGGTCATGCGCACGCCGTCGATCCTGCTCGTCCTGCTGCTCTTGGCGGCTCCGGCCGCCGCGGACGGACCCTTCACCGACCTCGGCTACGACGCGGCCGTGGCGCAGGCCAACGAGACTGGCAAGCTCCTGCTCATCGACTTCACGGCCACTTGGTGCCCGCCGTGCAAGAAGATGGAGCACCAGACCTGGCCTGCCGCCGAGGTGAAGGACTGGATCGCCGCACACGCCGTCGCGATCCAGGTGGACGTGGACAAGGAGCGGGAACTCGCGCAGCGCTTCGGGATCGAGGCGATCCCGACCGTGGTGTTCCTGAAGGACGGCAAGGAAGTGGATCGCAGCAGCGGGTTCGAGGATCCGGCGGGCCTCGTGGCCTGGGGCCATAGCCTCCTGGCCGGGAAGAGCCGGACGGCGACGATGACGGAGTCCGGCCAGGCGCTGCTGGAGAGCGACGACGTCGGCGCGAGGTACAAGTCCGCACGGGATCTGCTCCAGCGTGGAGAGCATGACCTGGCCCTGCAGCACTTCCTGTGGCTGTGGTCCCACGCGCAGGACACGAGCTACAGCGCCGTCCGGACGTCATTCATGCTCGCCGACATGAAGCTCCTCGCCGATCGCCACGAGCCGGCTCGCAAGGCCTTCCACGACATCCTCGAGGACTTGCAGCGCAGGATCGACTCGGCCGTCCTTCCGACCTTCGAGGACTGGCAGGACTGGTCCGGCATGTGCAGCTACTTCAAGGAGAACCAGCGTGTGATCGGCTGGTACGAGGGCCATCGGGACGAGGCGGGCGCGCTCCTTGCGGGAGAGTCCGCCATCTTCCCGCAGCGGCTCTTCATCGGCGAGGTGTTCGACGTGCTGCTGGAGGCCGACCGGCCGGTCGACGCCGCGAGGCTCTATCCCGACGTCGCCGCGCGCACACGCACCATCGTCGCGGAGTACCACCAGATGATGGACATGCTCCCGAGGATGCAGGAGTCGTCGCGGGAGAACCTGAAGGACCACTATGTCCGCTCCTGCCGCGAAGACCTCGCCAGGTTGCACGCCGCCCTGCTCTCCGACGCCCGCAACGAGGAGGCCGCTGCCGTCGCGAACGAGCTGCTCACCACGCTCGACGATGGCGAGAGCCGCCGGGCGCTCGTCGAGGCGACGCTCAGGTTGACGCCGTGTCGCCCGACACAGCTCGCAGCCTGGCTCGACGAAGCCGAACGGCTCGGAACCGGCGTGGCTGACCTGCGCGCCGAGCTGCCAGCTCCCGCTCCCGCGCCCGCCGGCAACTAGCGCAGATACCCCATCGCCCGCATCCACTCCAGGAGCGCCGGGTCCATCGGCTCGGCGTTGGCCTCGGCGCCCGGCGCCACCGGTCCCCGCGCCAGTCGCTCGCGCGCCACGGCCAGCAGCGCCGCAACCTCCTCGGCCAGATCCGCACGCCCCAGCATGTTGGTGCGCTCCCCGGGATCGAGCGACAGGTCGTGCAGCGCCGTCGCGCGCAGCGAGGCGGGATCGCCAGCCGCGTCCACCGCCGCGATCAGCTTCCACGGCCACAGCACCACGGCCACGTCGCGCTGCACGGCGCGCGGCTCCTCGTAGGTGACGTCCAGCAGCAGCGGCTCGCTGCGCGGCCACGCGCCGGCGGGCGGCGGCGCGCCCGGCGGCGAAGCGAGGAGCGGCGAGAGGTCGCGCCCCTGCCAGCTCGCCGGCGGCTCCACGCCCAGCAGGCCCAGCAGCGTCGGCGCCAGATCGCGCAGCGAGGCCGGCTCGTCCACGCGCTGGCCGGGCGCGATGCGGCCGGGCAGGCGCAGCACGACGGGCACGCGCGTCTCCTCCTCGTGCAGGCTCTGGCGGTGCTCCCAGGCGCCGTGGTCGGCGAACTGCTCGCCGTGGTCGGCCACGAAGGCGAAGAGCGTGGCGTCGCGCAGCGCGAGCGCGCCCAGCGTGGCATCGAGGCGCGCGAGCTGGCCGTCGTTGTGCAGGATCTCGGCCGCGTAGGCCTGCGAGTCGCGCTCCCAGCGCGAGGCGTCGGCCACGCCCGCGGGCGGAGGCTGCGACGCGCCGGCCCTGGCGAGCTGCAGCTGCAGATCGATCGGCGGCTCGTAGGGCGCGTGCGGGTCGAGGCTGTGCGCGAACACGAACACCTGCTCGTCGGCGTGCGCGCGCAGGAAGTCGTCGAGCGGGCCGGCGATGGCGGCCGAGGTGAGCGTGGAGTGGATGGCGGCCGCGCCGAAGGCGGCCGGCTCGGCCTGCGCGTCGAAGCCCTGCTGCAGGCCGGCCCACGCGCCGGCGTGGTAATTGGTCACGAAGCTGGCCGTCACGTAGCCGGCGTCGGCCAGCGCCTCGGCCAGCGTGACCGCCGCGTCGGGCACGCGGCGCGTGTGCACGCCGTTGCCGTGCGCCACCGCGTCGAGGCCGGTGAGGATGGACGAGATGGCCGGGCGCGTCCAGCTCGAGGTGCTCCAGGCGCGCGTGAACAGGGCGCCCTGCGCGGCGCAGGCCGAGAGCCACGGGTCGGTGGGCAGATCGCCGCCGAAGGTCGAGAGCCGGTCGGCACGCAGCGTGTCCTCGACGTAGAGCAGCAGGTTCGGGCGCGGCGTCGTGGACGGCTCGAGCAGCAGCAGCGAGCCGACCAGCAGCACGGCGCGCGCGTCCTCGCTCTCCGCGCGCAGCTCGAGATGCAGCGGCTCGCCGCCCGGCACCTCGAGGATCTCCTCGGACCACGGCGCGCCGGGCTGCACGCTGAAGGTGCGCGCGGGCAGCCGGCCAGACGTGGACGACAGCACGGCCGAGAGCGGCGCACGCGTGCCGGCGGCGGCGAGCGCGAAGCGCAACCGGCGCTCACTGCCTCCCGGCAGCTCGGCGGCCAGCGTCGTGCCCGCGCGCAGCGCAAGGCCCTGGCGCAGCACGCCGGCGCGCTGCAGCGAGCCCTGCGCGAAACCGCGGCCCGCAGGGTCGTCGAAGTCCGAGAGCAGCGCGATCTGGTCGACCTCCACGCGGATCTCTGCGTCGGGCGCGCCGCGGAACCGCAGCCGCAGCTCCTCCACGCCGTCCTCGGCATCGGCTTCGCCGCGGATGCCGCGCAGCGCGGCGAAGTTGAGCGTCAGCGTCTGCCACTCGGCGCCCGTGGGCAGCGGCATCTCGCTCGTGGACCGGCCGGGCGAGAAGGCGGCGCCCGCGGCGCGCCAGTGCACGGCGAGCGACGTCGCGCCGCGCGTGCGCAGGCGCAGCGCGAAGCGCTGGTGGAGCTCGAGGTCGAGCGGCACGCCGCGCGGCCCGAGCAGGTCCACCTGGCCCGTGCCGGCCAGCACGATGGCGCCGTCCTGCCAGCTGGCGGGCGGCGCGCCGGGCGCGGCGCGCCACGCGCCGTCGGCGGAGGCGGCGTCGTCGAAGGCGAAGACCTGCGTGAGCGGCGTCCGGTCGGTCGGGGGCGCGGCGGTCTGCCAGGCGATGTCGCGGCGCACGACGGCCCAGCGCGCGGGCGCCGAGTCGCCGCAGGCCGACAGGGCGGCCAGCAGCAGGAGGCCGGCCCCGGCGAGGCGGAAGGCGTGCACGCGGCGGATCATAGCGGCGCAGGGTCGTACACTGCGTCCAGCCCGGAGTCAGTGGCCGGCGCCGCGCGTCGATGGCGCATGATAGTGGGTTTCGTCCCGTGGAGGATGGTCATCGTGTCTCCAGCATCCCACGCGTCGATCGTCGCACTCGTTGGCGCCATGCTCATTCCGGCGGCCAAGTCGTTCGCGGTCCGGGTCGCCCCGGAGCCTCCGCAGGCCGCGACAGCCGCGCAGGAAGTTGCTCCGGTCGATCCGCCCAGTGATGACCCTCACCAGCGCCACGACTTGGCGAGGGACCTCGCCGGACACGGAGAGTACGAGGAGGCGCTTCAGGAGTACCTCTGGGTCTGGAAAGCCACGCGTGACCGCACAGGCTGGATGGGAGTGCGGCATTCGTTCCTTCTCTCCGACATGGCTCACCTTGCTGAGTCGTATCCGCCTGCGCACGAGGCCTTCGACCGTCTCCTCGACGCGGCGCAGGCCAACATGGAAGTGGTCAGTCCGATCACGTGGCTCGACTGGGTCGAGTGGACGTCCCTTTGCGACCACTTCACGGGCGGAGGCGAAAAGGCTCACTGGTACGACCCACCGCGCGACGGACAGGGTCGGATCGTGGGTTGGTACGAACGTCACCGCGACGCAGCGGGCCGAGTCTCGATGCCCGTGGCTGATGCAAAGGTCCAAGCCAAGATCGAGTCGGATCTCTTCGGATTGCTCGTTGCTCAGCGAAGGTTTGTCGATGCTGTACGCGTGGGTGGCGATCTTGTCGGCCGGGCCCGGGAAGAGGCCGATTCCCATAGCAAGATGAAGCAGAAGTTGCGCGCCAACCCGGCCGCGACCGACTCGGCTGAGGTGGATCAGATGCTGGCGTCATTGCGCAGCTTCTTCCTCGAGCGACAGGCTCCCGTCTACGGAGTCCTGCTCGCTGCGGGAGAGGAGGAGACTGCCAAGGCGCTCGCCAGCGTGGTGATCGACCATCTGGATACGGCCGAGGCCCGAGTGGCGCTTGTCCAGGCGGCCCTGGATCTTGCCAACAGCCGGGCACCGCAGCTCGAAGCGTGGCTGGATGAGGCCTCCGAACTGGGTGCCGACGTCTCGGCCCTGCGCTCCCGGCTGGGCGCAAGCTCCGCCCCCAAGTAGTCCGCTGGACGGCCGGTCGGCCGTGGCGCCGGCGATGCTCCAGCCCTATCGCATGGCCCGGGTCGAACCGGCACAATGGCGGCTTCACCCCAGGAGCGCCATGTCGTGAGCAAGAAGCCCGTCCGCGTCGCCGTGACCGGCGCCGCCGGCCAGATCGGTTACGCCCTGCTGCCGCGCATCGCGAGCGGCTCGATGTTCGGGCCGGACACGCCCGTGCACCTGAGCCTCATCGAGATCCCGGCCGAGAAGCCCATGGCGGCGCTCAAGGGCGTGGCCATGGAGCTGGACGACTGCGCCTTCCCGCTGCTGGCTGGCATCAGCTGCACGAGCGACCTGAAGGAGGGCTTCAAGGACGTGAGCTGGGCGCTGCTGGTCGGCAGCAAGCCGCGCGGCCCCGGCATGGAGCGCAACGACCTCATCAAGGAGAACGGCCCGATCTTCACGGGGCAGGGACTGGCCATCAACGACCACGCGGCGGCCGACTGCCGCACGGTGGTGGTGGGCAACCCGTGCAACACGAACTGCCTCATCGCCATGCGCAACGCCAAGGACCGGCCGAGGGAGAGCTTCTCGGCCATGACGCGGCTGGACGAGAACCGCGCCAAGGCGCAGCTGGCGGGCAAGGCGGGGGTGCACCACACGACGGTCAGCAACGTGGCCATCTGGGGCAACCACAGCAGCACCCAGTTCCCGGATTTCGAGAACGCGAAGATCGGCGGCCGACCGGCCACGGCGGTCATCACGGACAAGGCCTGGCTGCAGGGGGAGTTCATCAAGACCGTGCAGCAGCGCGGCGCGGCCATCATCGCGGCGCGCGGGCTGTCCTCGGCCTTCTCGGCCGCCAACGCGCTGGTGGACCACGTGCGCGACCTGTTGCGCCCCACGCCCGCCGGCGACTGGGTGTCGATGGCCGTGTTCAGCGACGGCAGCTACGACGTGGAGGAGGGCCTCATCAGCAGCTTCCCCGTGCGCGTGGACGCGTCGGGCAGGTGGAGCGTGGTCCAGGGCCTGCCGCTGTCCGATTTCGCCAAGCAGAAGGTGGGCGCCACGGTGAACGAGCTGAAGCAGGAGCGCGAGGTCATCCGCGGCCTGCTGGGGTGAAGGCCGAGGCCATCCGGAAGGAAGCGTCGATGAGCGTCCTCGACCGCATCGCGCGCCGGGCCATGGTGCAGACGACGGCGATGATCCACATCGCCAATCACCGGGCCGACGCGCGGCCGACCGACCCCAAGGTCGGCGGGCACCCGGCGGCCTGCAGCAGCAGCGCGCACATCCTGGCGGCGCTGCACTGCGGCGCGCGGCAGCCGCAGGACTTCATCGCCTGCAAGCCGCACGCGGCGCCACTCGATCACGTGATCGACGGCATGCTCGGGATCTTCAACCATCCCGACTTCCGCTGGTTCTCGCAGGAGGAAATCGAGGCCTGCCTGCACCGGCTGCGCGACTTCCCCGAGCACGGCCAGGCCGTGCTGCAGAGCTACCACGCGCGCAGCGACCCGGACACGTTCCACTTCTTCCCGTCCGGCTCGGTGGGCATCCCGCCGGTGGTCTCGGTGTACACCGCGCTGGCCTACCGCTACGCGCACGACCACAGCGTCGAGGTACCCGAGGTGCCGGCCGACGTGCACTTCTGGTCCATGGTGGGCGACAGCGAGTTCCGCGAGGGCAGCCTCATGGAGGCCATGCCGGATGTGGCGGAACGAGAGCTGGGCAACGTGACCTGGATCGTGGACTACAACCGCCAGAACCTGGACGGCGCGCGCATGCCCAACAAGCGCGGCCTGCACGGCACGGACGCCCACCGCATCGAGGCGCAGGCCGTGGCCAACGGCTGGGAGGTCATTCAGGTGCGCCACGGCCGTCGGCGGCTGGAGGCCTTCCGTCGCCCCGGCGGCGAGCGCCTGCGCGCCGTGCTCGAGGAGGGCTTCTCGGACTACGAGCTGCAGATGCACCTGCTGATGCGCGACATGGACGAGACGCGGCGCGCGCTCCTGGCCCACGAGCCCAAGCTGGCGCCGTTCCTGAACAAGGTCGAGGACGCGGCGCTCGAGACGCTGCTCACCGACCTCGGCGGCCACGACACGAGCGAGCTGCTCGAGGCGTACAAGGCCAGCCACATCGACCTGCGGCGCCCGACGCTCATCGTGGCGCACACCGTCAAGGGCTGGGGCCTGGACATGTACGCCGCGCCCGGCAACCACAGCGATCTGCCGAAGGAAGAGGAGGTCATCGGCCTCCTCGGGACCGAGGGCCTCACGCTCGACCGGCCCTTCGCGCCGTTCCCGAAGGACAGCGAGGAGGCGAAGTTCCTGGCGCAGCGGGGCGTGTGGATGCGCGCCGGCATCGAGAAGATCCGCGCCGACCGCAAGAAGAACCGCGAGGCCGTGCGCGCGCGCATCAAGGCCGCCGGTGGCGTGCCGCGCACGCTGGAGATCGACACCAAGCTCTTCCCGCGCGCCCACACCCAGTGGATGTGGGGCCAGATGGCCGCCAAGCTGGCGCGCATCGGCGCGCACGCGGAGCTGCGCCGCGCCGGCCAGGCCGACACGCTGCCCGAGCTGTCCGAGCGCGAGAAGCGCTGGGAGGCCACTGCCGACCTCATCCTCACCATGTCGCCCGACGTGGGCACGAGCACGCAGATCTCCTCGGTCATGGACCAGAAGGTCTACGGCACCCACGCCGAGGAGGAGGAGGACGTCGCGGACGTGGAGAAGCGCCTCGGGGTCTCGCGCAAGCGGCCGCAGCTGCTGCCCACCACCGAGCCCTTCACGCGCCACATCCGGTTCGAGATCGCCGAAGCCAACTGCATGAGCGCCGTCGGCGCCTTCGGGATGATGGGCCACCACGCGGGCATCCCGTTCTTCCCGATCATGACCGTGTACGACTTCTTCATCAAACGGGCGCTCGATCAGCTCTACTACGACCTCTACTGGGGCTCCGAGTTCGTGATCCTGGGCACGCCCAGCGGCGTGACGCTCTCGTCCGAGGGCGCGCAGCACTCCTGGAAGAGCGACATCCAGATCCCGAACCTCATCACCTGGGAGCCGATCTTCGCGCTGGAAGTCGACTGGATCCTGTGCGACTCGATCCGGCGCCACTTCGACGACGAGAACGACGGGCGGCGCGGCGTGCTCATCCGCGCCGTCACGCGCGGCATGGAGCAGAAGGAGCAGCTGCGCCGCCTGCGCCGCCACCCGCGGTTCCGCTCCAATCCCGCCGACCTGCAGAGCGAGCCGCTGGACGACGAGACCATCCTCGAGCAGGCCCGCAAGGACTGCCTCTCCGGCGCCTACTGGCTGGTGGACTTTCGCGGCCAGCCCGACTACGAGCCGGGCGTGAACGTGGTGAACCTGTTCTGCATGGGCTCGGTGGCCACCGAGGCGCTCGAGGCCTCCGACAAGCTGCGGCCGCAAGGCATCTACGCCAACGTCATCGCCGTCAGCAGCCCCGAGTTGCTGCTGGGCAACCTGGCCGCCCAGAACGATTTCGCGCACCTGCGCCACGGCCTTGGGCTCGACGGAGACCTGCACCTCGTGCCGCACGAGCCCATCGAGGACGGCGCCGAGTTCGTCACGCTGGCCGGCCGGCGCGTGCCCGTGGTCTCGGTGCACGACGGCGAGGCGGGCCTGCTGGACAACATCGGCAGCCTGCTCGGCGTGCGCCAGGAGGCGCTGGCCGTGCGCAAGTTCAGCAAGTGCGGGCGGCCCGACCAGGTGTACCGCTACCAGCACCTCGACGCCGAGTCCGTCATCGAGGCCTGCGGCAAGGCGCTGGCCGAGACGGCGCTGGAAGAGGTGGTGGTGAGCCGGCGCGCGTTCGCCGAGGCCCAGGCGCGGCAGGAAGCCACCGGCGGCGCGTCGGCCGACTGGCGCGAGCTGTGGGACGTGGCGCCGGGGGCGGCCGAGGGCAGCCAGCCGGCGAGCGGCTGAGGCGAAACGGCGGGGCGAAGTCGGGCATCGGAGTCGCACACGGGACCGCCCGCCGGCGACTTTGACAATTGTCGGACACGTGCCCGACAATTGTCCGACACTCGTCAAAGCCTCCAGCGGCCCCCTTCGCCGGAATCACCATGAACCGCCTCGCGACCGCCGCCCTCCTCTGTTCCGCGCTCTGGGTCCAGGACACGCCCGCACCCGCTCAGCCCGACTGGCACCGCTCCCCGCAGCACTGGAACGTCGAGGTGGATGGCGACACCAGGCTCGCGCTGCAGGGCTACGACCCCGTCGCCTACTTTCCCGAGGGCGGCGGCCAGCCGGCCGAGGGCAAGGAGAAGATCATCGCCGTGCACGGCGGCATCACGTACCGCTTCGCCGGCGACGCGCACCGCAAGCTCTTCGTCGCCGACCCGTGGAAGTACGAGCCGGCCTACGGCGGCTGGTGCGCCTATGCCATGGCCGAAGGCGAGAAGGTCGACGTCGATCCCGAGTCCTTCCGCATCCTCGACGGGCGGCTGTTCGTCTTCTACGACGGCCTGTTCGCCGACACGCGCAAGAAGTGGCTGGCCGACGAGGCCGCGCTGCTGACGAAGGCTGACGCGGCGTGGCCGAAGCTCTCCGGGGAGAAGAACAGGGGGGACGCAGCGCGACGTGCTGCCCAGGCTGCGGTTGAACCCGAGCCGGCGACCGGAGCATCGCCGAAGGGCGACTAGGCCCGGAAGGGTTCCACAATGCGACGTGATGTCGCGGACCGACATCGGGTGGCCGTCGGTCGAGCGTCGAGTCACTTGCCCATGCAGCTCGTGCTGGCCGTCCTGGCGATCGCCGCCTGCGGGTCGAGTCCGTCCGCTCAGGACCCTCTCGACTCCGCTCGAGTCGCGTCGCTCGACTTTGCATGCACTCGGATCGGAACGGACACGATCATCGACGCGATCTGCGTTGATGATTCGATCGGCGAAGTCGACCGGGGTGTGTACGTCCTCGAGAGTCGATCGGATTCCGTCTCCCAGCTCCGGCGGACTTCACCGAATCCGGGATGGGAACTGGTCGAGGTCTTTGCTCCGAAGGTCACGGAGCCCTGCGAGCCATGGTTCGAGTACCACGTCCGGCCCGCGGACGTCGGAGACGTGAATGGCGACGGCCTGGAGGACATCGCCTACGTCCGGGCGAGCCATGAGGGCGTGAACGTCCTCGCGGGCGACGGGCATGGGGGATTCACGCCGGTCTTTTCCATCTTCCTCGATCTCCGCGTCACGACGGTCGAGCTCGCCGATGTCATGGGAAAGGGCAAGGACCAGCTCATAGCAACGGTCTACGAGTTTCCGCCATACATCGCCGTCGTGGACGTCGCGGATGCGAGGGACACGTTCATTCCACTGAGGGCTTCGAGCATCGAGCCCCGGGCAACGGCTGTGCTCGACGTCAACGACGACACGTTGCAGGACATCGTGTGCGTGGACACGTCGAGCCTGCCCGGCCGCCTGGTCGTCTTCTCGAACTCGGCTCAAGGCTCGTTCACCCGGTCCGAGGAGTATTCCAGTGGGGCGGTCGCGGAAGCGTGCCTCGCTGCGGACATCGATGGAGACCATCTCCGGGACTTCGTCGTGACCTCGATGAGCGCTGTCCTGGTGCTCTCGGGACCAGGGGGCAAGCAGCCAACTCTCCGCAGATGTTCCGGATGGGAATCCACGGCGCTCGCGACCGCTGACGTCGATGCGGACGGCCTTCCCGAGGTGATTCGCACCGTCTGGAACGATGGCGAGTCGGATGGCCTGTCGATCGTGTGGAATGCAGCAGACAGCAGCCGGCAATTCATCGAGGGCTTCGGTCGCGTCTGCCGGGTTCCCTTCAGCCTGGCGTGCGCCGACACGGACCGGAACGGCACGCCGGAGTTCATCGTGTCCAGCTATGGCGAGGCCGGCATCACGGTCGCCACCCTCGAGCGGACGGCCGACGAGGGGCGGTAGGGGCGCGCCTAGTGCCGTCGCCGCGCGCGCCGAAACGAAAGTCGGACATTTGCCCGGCACATGTCGGACATTTGTCAAAGTCCGCGGCCGCCGGCCTTGCCCGCCCGTTGCGCCGCAGCCCCTCCTACCCGTCCTGCCCGCTCCAGTTGGCGAGCTGCCCGGCCTCCTTGACCAGCCGGTCGATCTCCGCCGGTGACCCGCCGTAGGCGCCGCGCATCCGCCCGTGCCGGTCGAGCAGGAAGAACTCGGCGCTCGGCGCGTGCGCGAGCTCGGCGAGCCGCGCCGCCTGCGCGCCGCCATCGTCGAGGCCGAAGTGCAGCTCGGGGCGTGGCGCCTTGTGCTGCTCGAGCCAGTCGGCGAGGTCGGAAGCGTCGCCGCCCTGCGCCAGCACCACGTACTCGAGCGCCTGGTCGAGGCCGCGCAGGCGCTTGCGCAGGTGCACGAGTCGCTCCCACGTGACGTCGCGCGCGTTGGCCTCGGCCAGCGGCAGGGCCGTCACGATGAGCATCTGGCCGCGCAGGCTCGAGAGCTGCAGCGGGCCGCCACGCTCGTCGGACAGCGCGAAGTCCAGCGGGGGGCCGTCCTCGCCCGGCAGGCGGGCGGGCAGGTCGGCGGAGAGCGACTTGATGAGCGGAAAGGCCCACAGCAGCGCGAGCAGCCCGGCCCAGAACCACCAGCGCTGCAGCACCGGCAGCGGCGCGCGCCCTGCGGTCAGGGGCTCTCCTGCTCGGCGCGCAGGATGTGGCGGATCGCGAGCCACGTGCCCGAGACCACGAGGTACGGCGCGACGAGGAAGACGGCGATGTAGACCAGCGTGTCGCCGGCCTGGCTCAGGGAGCAGTACGGGCAGGCGGCGGCCGGCGCGGCCAGCGCGAGCAGCGCGAGCAGCGGACGCGCGGCGGCCGCGGCGCGCGACGTCCTGCGGGACGGCTTCACGAGAACAGGGGCCGGAAGTGCTCCTCGATCATGAGGAGAACCGCGGCCACTCCCATGTAGGCCGGGGCCATGGCGATGCGCCTCACCCACTTGGCCTCCCACTTGAGGTGCATGAAGTAGGCGGCCACGAGGATGGCCTTGCCGCTGGCCAGGAAGACCAGCAGCAGCATCTTCGTGGTGTGGTTCCAGGGCGAGTTGAAGACCTGGGGCACGGCGACCTCGACCGCCGTGAGGAAGCCGAGCACCAGCCAGATGGTGACGAACAGCGAGCGCGACGGGTGGTCGTGCGTGCCGGACCCGTGGCCCGCGCCATGGGCGGGCGCGGCGGAGGCCGCGGCTCCCGGGTCGTGCGGGCGGTCGTGCTTGGACATCGGTTGGCCTCAGAGCAGGTAGATGAAGGTGAAGACCAGGATCCACACCAGGTCGACGAAGTGCCAGAACAGGCCCACGAGCTCGACCGGGCTGTAGGTCAGCCCGCCCTGCGTGTACTTGCCCTTGAGCGCGCCGCGCAGGACGAAGAGCAGGTAGATGACGCCCGCCGTCACGTGGCAGCCATGGAAGCCGGTGACCACGTAGAAGGTGGACCCGAACAGGTTGTTGATGGGCTGGCCGTGCCACGTGCTCGTGGTGAAGCCGATGCCCTCGTGGACCAGGTGCGTGTACTCGTAGGCCTGCACCGACAGGAACATGAGGCCGCCGAGGATGGTGCCCAGCAGCCACAGCACCGTGCCGCGCCTGTTCGCCCGCTGCGCCGAGTCCACGGCCATCACCATGGTGATGGACGAGCAGATGAGCACGAAGGTGGCGACGGCCGTCAGGTTGATGCCCAGGATGTCCGTGGGCCGGAGTCCGGGACCGGGCCAGTCGGTCGAGAAGATGCGCAGCAGGCCGTAGGCCAGCAGCAGGCCGCCGAACGAGAAGCCGTCCTGCGCGATGAACAGCCACATGCCCACCTTGCCGCCGGTGGCGTTGCCGACGTGCTCGTCGCGCGGGACCGAGGCGGGGATGGCGTGGGTCGAACTCATGCAGTCTCCGGGGTCAGACCAGGAAGAAGCCGACGAAGAGCACCAGCCAGAGCGCGTCGACGAAGTGCCAGAAGACGGCGACGCTGGAGGCAGTGGAGAGGCGCGGCGCGCCGGCGCGGGCCGCCGCTCCCGCCACCCACAGGAGCGCGACGAGGCCGCAGGCCACGTGCGCCCCATGGAACCAGGTGAGCATGTAGAAGAGGCCCTCGTAGATGCCGCTGTCCGGGTAGGCGCCCGCGCGCCACGTGCCCGTCCACAGCGCCGTCTGCAGCCCCGCGAACACGAGCGCCAGCAGCAGGCCGGCGGCCCAGCGCGCGGAGAAACCGCGCGCGCCGGCCCGCAGGCGGCGCAGCGCGGCGTGCAGCGCCACGCTGCTGGCCAGCAGCACCGCCGTGCCGGCGGCCGCGAGACCCAGCGACGGCAGCATCACGCCCGGCGGCGGCCACTGCGGCTGCCGGTGCCGGATGATGAGGAACGACAGGAAGAGCGTGAGGAAGGCCATCGACCACGCGCCGATGAAGATGGCCATGCCGAAGGCCACGTCGACCCGGTGGCGGGTCGTCTCGGCGGGCGGGCAGGTGGCGGTGGCGCTCATGCTCTTTGCTCGGCCGTCAGCTCGCCAGCGGCTCGGTCTGGTAGATCCAGTCCTTGCCGTCGCGGATGGCGGGGTTGCTGAACTCGTGCGGCCCGGTGACCACCAGCGGGATGCTGTCGAAGTTGTGGTGCGGCGGCGGGCTGGGCACGGTCCACTCCAGCGTGCCCACTTCCCACGGGTTCTGCGCGGCCGTTCTCTTGCCCGCGACGGTCTTGATCACGTTCCAGGCGAACAGCAGCTGCGCCGCGCCCAGCACGAAGGCCGCGACGGTGGTGATGTCGTTGAGCCACTGCAGCTCGGCCGTGTAGGGGTTGCCCGTGTGGTCGTAGTAGCGCCGCGGCATGCCGCCGTAGCCGCTGACGAACATGGTGCAGAACACGATGGTCAGCGGGATGATCGTGGTCCAGAAGTGCAGCTTGCCCAGGCGCTCGCTCAGCACCTTGCCGTACATCTTGGGGAACCAGAAGTAGCAGGCCGCGAAGGTGCCGAAGAGCGCCGAGGCCGCCATGGTCAGGTGGAAGTGCCCGACCACGAAGTACGTGTCGTGCAGGTAGATGTCGGTGCTGATGGTGGCCAGGTAGATGCCCGTCAGGCCGCCGAGGCCGAAGACGAAGATCACGCCCATCGCGAAGAGCATGGACGACGTGAGGCGCAGGTTGCCGCGCCACAGCGTGTGCAGCCAGTTGAAGAACAGGATCTCGCCCGGCACCGAGATGATCATGGTGAGCAGCATGAAGCTCTCGCCCAGCATCGCGGTCATGCCCGTGGTGAACATGTGGTGGCCGTACACCACGGCGGACAGGATCGTGACCGCGGCCATCGCGCCGACCGTGACCTTGTAGCCGAAGGCCGGCTTGCGGGCGAAGAACGAGAGCAGGTCGCCCACGAAGCCCCACGCGGGCAGGATGAGGATGTAGACCTCCGGGTGGCCGAAGATCCAGAACAGGTGCTGGTACAGGATGGGGTCGCCGCCGCCGCCGTGCGCGATGGTGGCCGGCACGAAGAAGCTCGTGCCGAAGGCGCGGTCGAGCACCATGAGGATCATGGCGCTGCCGATGACCGGCAGGAACAGCACGTTCAGGATGGACGTGAAGAACAGGCCCCAGACCGTGAGCGGCAGCCGGCCCCACGTCATGCCCGGCGCGCGCAGGCGCACCGTGGTGGTGATGTAGTTGATTCCGCCCATGATCGAGCTGGCGCCGATGAGGAACACCGAGATGGCCCACATCGTCTCGCCCGTGCCCGGCGTGCCGATGGTGGACGAGAGCGTGGGGTAGGCCGTCCAGCCGCCCTCGGCCGCGCCCAGCGGCACGAACAGCGAGAACAGCCCCACCAGCGCGCCCGGCACCAGGGTCCAGAAGGACAGCATGTTCAGCGTGGGGAAGATCATGTCCCGCGCGCCGATCATGAGCGGGATGCAGAAGTTGCCGAAGGCGCCGATCATCAGGGGCGTGAGCCCCAGGAAGATCATGATCGTGCCGTGCATCGTGAACAGCGTGTTGTAGCCGTCGGGCGGCACCGCGCCGCTGCTGCGCGGATAGAACAGCTTGCCCACCAGCGGCACCGGCACGCCGGGGTGCGCGAGCTGCCAGCGGATCATCATGGCCATGACGCCGCCCACGAAGAGCCACACGAAGCCCATCCACATGAACTGCTTCGCGATGACCTTGTGGTCGGTGCTGAACACGTACCGCCGCAGGAACGAGGTGGGCCGGGGATGGATGTGATCGCCGCTCATCGCCGCGCTACTCCTTGAATTCCCAGGCCCAGCGGGCCTCGGCGTCGTTCTCGTCCCACGCGGCCAGCGCGATGCGGCTGGCCTCCGTCTGCCACGCGTCGTACTGCTCCTGCGGCAGCACGTGCAGCTTGCCCTGCATCTGGTAGTGCGCGTAGCCGCACAGCTCCGCGCACAGGATCTGGAAGTCGCCCGACTTCACCGGCTGGAACCACAGCTCGTTGATCGAGCCCGGGTTGGCGTCGCGCTTGACGCGCATGTCCGGCACGTACAGCGAGTGGATCACGTCCTTGCTCGACTCGTTGATGACCACCGGCCGGTCCTGCGGCACCGTCAGCTCGTTGAGGGTCACGATGTCGTCGGCCGTGCCGAACTGGCCGTCGCTGCCGGGCGTGCGGAAGTTCCACGACCACTGCTGCGCCAGCAGCTCCACGCGCAGCACGTCGGGCACGTCGGGCCGCGGGATGTTCCAGTAGCCCTCGCGCAGGTCCTTCATGGTGACCCACAGCACCCAGGCGTCCAGCACCACGAACACGACCACCGACACGATGGCCGTGAAGCGCTTGTCGTGCAGGCTGCTGCCGTGGTCGAAGGAGGCCTTGTGCCCCGGCCGCGCGCGATCGCGGATCACCGGCACGACGAGCAGCACCAGCACGATGGCGAAGCTGACGCCGATGAGCATGGTGATGAGCGCGAACAGGTGGTCGAAGCGCTCGCCGTAGCTGCTGGCCGGCGGGTTGGGCGCCCAGCGGTGGACGACGTCCTGCGCGCGCGCCGCCGGCGCGAGCAGCAGGCCGAGGAGGGCCGGGAGGGCGCCGAGCAGGCCCGCCCGGGGACGACGGACGGTCTCGATGGTCGTTCCTCCGCGCATGGTCACGGCTCCGCCCGGACGCCGGCCATGAAGGCGGCGCGCTCGGCCGTCTTGCCGTGGTAGGTGTCCACCAGGTGGCGCACGTAGTGCGCGATGGCCCAGATCGTCTCGTCGGGCACGGAGCCCTTCCCTTCGGGCGACGTGCGGCCCCACGTGGGCATGCCCGCGCCGGCGATGCCGGCCGCGATGGTCTGGAACGTCTCGCGCGCGTCGCGGCTGTAGCGCAGCGTGTGCCAGGTGAAGTCCGGCGCCGGGATGGCCACGGCGTAGCCCTGCACCTCGTAGCTGCTGTCCGTCTTGAGCTTGCCGTAGGTGAGCTTGGCGTCGTAGGTGGTGGCGGCATCCACGCCGCGCAGCGAGTTCAGCTCGGCCACCGGCACGTAGGCCGGATGGCAGCTCCAGCACTGGTTCACGTGATAGGCCTTCTCGCCCTCGGCGACGGCCTCGTCCTCGCGCCCGGCCCACGGGTCGTCGGGCGTGTAGATCTCGTTGCCGATCACGTTGGTGCCGTCGTGCCAGCCCTCCTCGGGGGGCGAAAGGCTCTTGATGTACTGCACGATCTCGCGCAGGCGCTCCTTGCTCACCGCCCAGGGCAGCATGGGCGTGCCATCGAGGCCGTGCTGCACCAGCGCCACGAGCGCGTCGTCGTTGGGCAGGAAGTCGCCGGGCACCTTGGTGAACTTGAAGGTGCTGCGCAGGAAGCTGCGCGGCGGCGGGCGCAGCCCCTGGGCCGAGCGGCCGTAGCCGTCGCCCTGCAGGCCGTGGCAACTTGCGCAGAACTGCACGAAGTCCTGCCGCCCGCGGGTGAGCAGGTCGGCCGGCACCGCCTGCCAATACACCTCGTTCTCCTCGTCCCACGTGAACTCGCCGCGCGCGTCGACCCAGACCTCGTCCTGCTGGCTGAAGCGGTCGGGCTCGTCGGCCGCGCGGCGCTCGATGTCCTTGACCCAGGCCAGCAGCTGGTCGGGCTGCGTGATGGTGAGCGGCACCGCGTGCGGCGCGCGCGCGTGCGGCCCGGCGGCGGGAGAGGCCGGCGCCGCGTGTTCGTCCTGCGCGGCCTCGTCGCCGGGGGCGAGAAGGCCCGCGACGGCCGCCAGCAGCGCCAGCGCCGCGCCGGAGTTGAGCAAGAGTCGGGTCATGTCCCTCTCGTCCTCGTGGTGTTGCGGGTCGCGAGGCCGCCGCCCGGCCGGCCCGTCCGTGCCGGGTCGCCAGCCTCCCGGCTCCGCACCTGTCCGTTTTCCAGCGGCGGACATGCGGAGCGCCGAGTCTAGAAAAGGGCCGACCCGCTCGGAAAGGGGGAACCCGCCCCGTTCAGGCCGGCCGCACCCCGTAGTCGTGGTGGCTGCCGTCCGGCGCCTCGATCCGCAGCCCGCCCAGCGCGCCCGGCTTCACCCAGGGGTAGTCCAGCGGCACCTTGCCGTGTCCGCCGGGCACGTCCAGCAGGTAGTCCGGCACCAGGTGGCCCGGCACCGTGCCGCGCAGCGCCCGCAGCAGCTCCCAGCCGCGCTGCACGCTGGTGCGCAGGTGCGAGGTGCCCGGCACCAGGTCCGCGTGGTGCAGCGCGTAGGGCCGCACGTGCGCGTCCGCCAGCGCGAAGAGCAGCTCGCGGTGCACGGCCGGGTCGTCGTTCAGGCCCGCGAGCAGCACCGACTGGTTCAGGAGCGTGATCCCGTGCGCATGCAGCCGCAGCAGCGCCGCCCGCGCGGGCTCGGCCAGCTCGACCGGGTGGTTGAAGTGCGCGGCCAGCAACAGCGGCTTGCGCAGGCCGGCCAGCCGGTCCGCCAGCTCATCCGTCACGCGGAACGGGTTCACCACCGGCATGCGCGTGTGGATGCGCAGGAGCCGCAGCTGCGGCAGCTCGTCCAGCCGGCGCAGGATGTCGAGGAGCCGGTCGTCCGAGAGCGTCAGCGGGTCGCCGCCGGTCAGGATGACCTCGCGCAGCTCGGTCTCGCCCGCGATCCAGTCCAGCGCGGCGGCCAGCTCGGCCTCGCTCACGGCGTAGTCGGCGTTGCCGACCAGCCGCTTCCTGAAGCAGTGCCGGCAGTGCACCGAGCAGGTGGGCGTGGCCAGCAGCAGCGCTCGATCCGGATAGCGGCGCGTCACGGCGCGCAGCGGATGGTTGCGCGGAACCTCGTCGCCGGTGGGGTCGGCCAGCTCTTCGGGCCGCACGTCCAGCTCGCGCGGGTCGGGCACGGCCAGCGCCCAGATCGGGTCGTGCGCGTCGGCCGCGCGGGCCAGCGCGAGGTAGTACGGCGTGGCGCGCATGCCGTAGGCGGCCGCGGCGCGCTCGATGCCGGCGCGGTCGAGCCGCGAGAGGTCGAAGCGGCCGGGGAAGAGGCGCTCCACGTCGGCCAGCGACTGCGCAGCGTGCGCGTGCTGCCAGCGCCAGTCGGCGGGGAAGGCGGAAGCGGCGGGGAGTGGAGCGGTGGGCGAGCGCGTCACGTCCGCCATCGTCGGGCGCACGGCGGGCGGCAGCAAGACGGGGCGCCAGCGCCCGGAGTACAAGAGGAGCCCTTGTCCGGCTCGATCCCTGACCACGGTCTGCCCGGCCGGCCCCCGGCCGATTCCCCGGCGGCGCCACTCGCTCCGGCGTGGGCGGGCCTCGTCCTCTTCGCGGCGGCCTTCGCGGTGCTGATCCCCTCGCTGCGCGGCGGGTGGCTGTGGGACGACGAGCCCCTGATCCTGCAGAACCCGCTGGTCACGGGCGCGGCGCCCTGGAGCGACCTCTGGCTGGGCCGCGGTCCGCAGGATCTTTTTCCGCTGACCTGGAGCGTGCTGCGCCTCGAGCACGGACTCTTCGGCGGCGAGCCGCACGGCTATCGCGTCGTCCAGGCCCTGCTGCACGCGGCCACGGCGTGGCTTCTCTGGCGCGTCCTCTGCGCCCTGCGCGTGAGCGGAGCGTGGCTCGGCGCGCTGCTCTTCGCCGTGCATCCGCTGGCGGTGGCCACCGGCGCCTGGGTCGCCGAGCACAAGAACACGCTGGCGGTCCTGCCCGCGCTCGCGGCGCTGCGACTGGCCTTTTCCGCGGCCCCTTCCGCCCGCGGCGCGTCGGCCGCGCGGCTCGCGGCGGTGGCGCTCTTCGCGCTCTCGCTGCTGGCCAAGCCCACGCTGGCGGGCCTGCCGCTGGTCCTGCTCCTCCTGGGCTGGTGGCGCGGGCGGCTGCGCCAGGTCGTGCCCACCGCACTCGCCATGCTGGCGGCCGCCGCGATCGTGATCGCGCTGCAGATCCGGCACGACGACGCGGTGGCGGTGCCCGGCCTGCCGCTGGACCAGCGCGACCTGGTCACGCGCGTCGAGCACGCCGCGTGGGCTCTGCTCGCGCAGGCCCGGCACGTGCTCTGGCCCGTCGGGCTGACGCTGCTGTATCGCGGCCCGGCCTCCACGGGACCGGCCGCCGCGCTGGACGTGGGGACGTGGCCGCTGCTGCTCGCCTGCGCCATCACGCTGCTGGCCTGGCTCGCGCGGCGAAGCTGCCCGGGCCTGCTCGTGGCCTGGATCGCCTTCGTGCTGCTGCTCGCGCCGGCGCTGGAGCTGCTGCCCATCCGCTACAACACCATGCCGCTGCTGGTGGACCACCTGGCCTATCCCACGCTGATGCCGGCCATGGCGCTGGTCGGGGCGTGTCTGCTGGGCGCCGCGCGCCTGCACCCGGCCGCGCCGGCGTGCCTGTCCGCCCCGCTCGTCCTCGTGCTGGCCACTGCAAGCTGGCAGCGTTCCGCTCTCTACGCCGATCCGGAGGCGCTCTTCCGCGACAACATCGCTCGACATCCGGAGGCGGCGCAGGCCCATCTCCAGTACGCGCAGGCGCTGCTGCGGCGCGGCGAGACTGCTGGCGCGGAGGACGCGCTGCGCACTGCGGCGCTCCTCGACCTGCAGAACCCCGAGCCGCCCAACAACCTCGGCGTGCTCGCCGTGCGGCGCGGCGCCCTGGACGAAGCTGAGGCGGCCTTCCGCGAGGCTCTCGCGCGGCGGCCGGAGGCGGTCGACGCGCGCCTCAATCTCGCGCGGCTGCTGCTCGTGGAGCGACGGCTCGATGAGGCAGGCTCGCAATTCGAGGAGGCGCTGGGCCGCATGCCCGCCGAGCCGCGTGCGCTGGACGGGCTGGCCGAGATCGCCCTGCGCCAGGGCCGGCCCGCGGATGCCGAGCCGCTGCTGCGCGCCGCGCTGGCTGCCCTGTCGGCCGGTCAGGTGGCCGAGCGCGCCGAGCTGCTCGCGCGGCTGGGCGACGCGCTGGCCGCGCTGGGCCGCGCGGACGAAGCGCGCGAGAGCTGGCGCGCGGCGCTGGCGCTGGATCCGGAGCAGCCACGTGCGCTCGCAGGCCTGGGAGGCGACTGAGGCCTGCGACCTGCGAGGCGAGCACCTGGCCCCAGTCCCGCTCAGCCACCCTTCGTTGCGAGCGCCTCCACGAGCATGGCCACGCCGATGGCCAGCGAGGCCAGCAACATGCCGATCGCGGGCATCATGCGCCGCAGCCGCCGGCGCCCCGTCTCGCGCGGCTCGGGAGCTGCGCGCGCGGCCGGGGCGAGCAGGGGCAGGAGCTCGACCAGGCGATCGAGGCCGGCGTTCAGGCGTTCGGTCCGCTCGCCGCACGCGCGACGGGCCGCTCGCCAGCCGCAGCCCCGGCCCACGACCAGCGACAGGCGCCGTCGCTGCAGCGCCAGGCGGTCGCGCGTGCCGTCGAGCAGCGCCACCGCCGCGCGGCGCGCCTCGGGCCGGGCGAACAGCGCGCGCGCGAACTCCTCGTCTTCGGAGAAGACGGCCAGCTTGCTGTCGAAGCCCGGCTCGATCCCGGCCACCTCGCGCTCGAGGCCGACGCGCGCGCCGAAGCGGCCGGCGCAGGCGCGCGACAGCACGATGAGCTCGTGGCCCACGGGCACCTCGAGCAGCGAGAGCTGCGGCCGGCTGTGCTGGCTCCCGGCCCAGTACTTGAACTCGTGGCCCGCGCGCTGCCCGCGGATCCCGCACCAGCGGACGTCCGCGCCCAGCGCCTCCGCCAGCCGCCCGAGCCGCAGCCGCACTGCGAAGATCAGCGCCACGGCCGTCGCGAGCCCGAGGCCCATGATGAGGAAGGGTGCGAGCTCCTTCATGGCCGCCCCCCCGGCTTGCTCACGATGCGCCACACGCTCCAGCCCAGCAGCAGTCCGCCACCGGCGATCACCAACATCAGCACGCTCATCACGACCTCCTCACCCCTTGCCCTTGCGCTTCTTCACGGCCTGCTGCAGCAGCCACTCGATGTGGGCGTTCAGGCTGCGCAGGTCCTGCGCGGCCCAGGCGCGCAGCTCCTCCATGAGCTGCGGCGAGACGCGCAGCAAAAATGGCTTCCGTTCGCGAGCGCCGCGCGCCTCCGGCCCGGCCGGCGGCTCCGGCGGCGGATCGGGCGGCGGCGGGACGTCGTCGGCGGACACGGGCGACCTCAGCTGTACAGGGTCCCGGCGTTGATGACCGGCGAGGGCGCCGTGTGGCCGCACAGCACCACGAGCAGGTTGCCCACCAGCGTGGCCTTGCGCTCGTCGTCCAGCACCACGACCTTCTTCCTGCCCAGGTCCTCCAGGGCGTGCTCGACCATGCCCACGGCACCCTCCACGATGAGCCGGCGCGCGGCGATGATGGCCGTGGCCTGTTGGCGCTGCAGCATGGCCGCCGCGATCTCGGGCGCGTAGGCCAGGTGCGTGATGCGCGTGTCCAGCACCTCGACGCCGGCCCGGTCGAGGCGCCGCTGCACCTCCCCCTTCAGCTCGGTGGCCAGCTCCTCCGTGCTGCCGCGCAGCGACTGCAGCGCGCCTGCCACCATCGCCTCCTCGTACGGATGGCTGCTGGCCAGGTGCCGGATGGCCGTCTCGATCTGCACGTTGACGTAGTTCTCGAAGTTCTCCACGTCGAACTTGGCCTGCGCGGTGTCCTCCACCTGCCACACGACCACGGCACCGATCTCGATCGGGTTGCCCAGCACGTCGTTCACCTTGATCTTCTCGCTGGCCACGTTGTGGGCCTTGACCGACACCTTGTGGCGCAGCGTGAACGGGTTGGTCCAGTAGAAGCCGTTGTCGCGCAGCGTGCCCTTGTAGCGGCCGAAGAGGACCAGCACGCGGGCCACGTTCGGCTGCACGATGAAGAAGCCGAACCAGAGCAGCAGCCAGACGAGGAAGGCCAGCGTGATCGCCACCACGAACAGCGCGATCTCTCCGCCGACGCCGGCGGCCACGGGAGCGCCCGTGGCGCGGGCCTGCTCCAGGGCCGCGTCCTTCAGGGCCTGCACGTGCCTGACGAACCACACGATGGCGGCCGCGAAGCCGAAGGGTGCCAGCAGCTGCAGCGCGACCATCCCCCAGCCGGACAGCGCGCGGAACGTCACTTCGTGGGAGGGATCCCGGGGCGTCATCGAAGGTCTCCAGGGGCCCGGGCTGATTCCCCGGGCCGTGCTTACGGAGTGATATCACTTTGATCGCCAATGCGGCAAGGGGGCCGGCGTGGCGCGGTGATGGCGGGCGGCCTGGTCGGGCAGGCCGTGCGGAGAGGCAGAATCCGTCACGAATCATTGAAGGAAAAGGCTTTACGTCATCCAATGGGGGAGCAGTGAGGCTCCTGCGGGGCCAAGCCTCCCGGCCTGCCGGTTGTGCTCGCCAGCGCCCGGCCCCGCTCTCGCAGCCCTCGACGCTCTGCCCTAGACTCGCTGCCGCCGAAGCGGTCCCCGCCGGAGGCCGAAGATGGTCACGATCCGTGGCGGCGCCGTCGCGTGTTTCGCGCTGTCCGCCTGCTTCTTGCTGGCCAGCGCGCGCGGCCAGGAGGCCCCCCCAGAGCCCTCGGCGTCGCAGGCGACGACCACCGCGGGCGACGAGAGCTGGATCGATGTCGTCTGGCCCGGCCAGGAGACGCCCGAGGGCGACTACCTGCGCATCGGCGGCCTCTTCTCGGGCGAGGCCATCAACTGGGACAAGGGCAACGACAAGAACGATGGCCTGGAGACCGAGGCGCTCTCGCTGCTCTTCTCGGGCCGCGTCGGGGAGGCGGACTTCTTCGTGGACGTGGACCTCGATGGAGAGGACACCCGGCACAACCTGCGCGAGGCGTGGATGGAGGTCCCGGTCGGCGCGGAGCACTGGCTGCGCGCGGGCTGGCTGCGCGTCGCGCTGGCCAGCGAGTTCGCGACGCGCGAGGAGGACCTGCCGTCCGTCGGCTACGGCTTCACGTCGTGGATGAACGGCCGCTTCGGGCCCGGCGTGGCGGTGGACGGCTACGCGCTCCCGTGGATGTGGTGGCAGGCGACGGTGACGGCGGGCTACGACACAGACCTCGCGGGCAACCAGCTCGACGAGCCGCAGGGCTCGCTGCGCCTGCTGGCCACGCCCGTGCGCGAGCCCGACGGCTCCTTCGAGGGCCTCTTCGGCGGCGTCGCGATGTCGCTGACCACGGATCTCGACGGCCCCGTGCACGTGGAGACACCGTTCGACCAGACCGAGTTCGCGACGGACGACCTGCACGGCGACTCACGCCGCTTTTTCTCCGGGGAGTTGGGCTACCGCCGCGGGGGTTTCCGTGCCGGCGCCGAGCTCACCAACGGCGAGGTCTCCGGGGTGGATCTGCCCACGGGCCCCGACCAGGACTACGACGAGATCGGCCGGTATTCGTTCTGGGCGTCGTGGAACGTGCGCGGCCCGGTGCCGGTCTGGTCGCGCGGCCGCTGGCTGCCCTACGACCTCGGGCCGCGCGACGAGTTGCCGCTGGAATTCGCCCTGCGCTACAGCAACGCCGACATCGACCGTGACTTCTTCACCGATGGCCTCGCCACCTTCGGCCCGTCCGTCAACGAGGCGCGCACGATCACCGCCACGGTCAGCATGTACCTGCAGCCCACCACGCGCGTCGCCGTGTCCCTCGTCGACACGGTCAGTGATCAGGTGTCCTCGCACTGGGGCGAGTCGGACGTCTCGTACCTGCTGCGCCTCGACCAGCGCTTCTGAGGCCACGGGCGCGGAACTCGACGGCCGGGCAGCCGCGTTGGCGCGGCGACGCGCACCAATCTAAGATCCGCGGACGTGCAGGAGTACCTCGACCTCGTCCGCCACGTGCTCGACCACGGCGTGCGCAAGCCCAGCCGCACGGGCGTGGACACGCTCTCGGTGTTCGCGGCCCACTGGCAGGTGGACCTCGCGCTGGGCTTCCCGCTGCTCACCACCAAGAAGATGCAGTGGTCGTCGCTGCTGCGCGAGCTGCTCTGGTACCTGTCGGGCGAAGACCACATCCGCAACCTGCGGCAGCACACGAAGATCTGGGACGCCTGGGCCGATGACGAAGGCCGGCTCGACACGGCCTACGGCTACTACTGGCGCCACTTCCCCTCGGCCACGCACAAGCCCGACGGCACCTGGGAGGTGCACGAGGTGGACCAGATCGCCAACGTGCTGCACGCGCTGAAGCACAACCCCGACAGCCGGCGCCTCGTGGTCTCGGCCTGGGAGCCGGGCAACGCGTGGAGCAGCAGGCTGCCGCCCTGCCACTACACGTTCGCCTTCCAGGTGCTGGAGGGGAAGCTGAACTGCCACCTCAACCAGCGCAGCGGCGACATCGCGCTGGGCATCCCCTTCAACGTGGCCGCTTACGCGGCGCTCACGCAGATCCTCGCGCAGCAGGCGGGGCTGGGCCTCGGGCTCTTCAGCCACACCATCGTGGATGCGCACGTGTACACCGCCAGGCCCGACGGCAGCATGGCCGAGTACGACCACGTGCCCGGCCTGCTGGCGCAGCTCGAGCGGCGGCCGCTGCCGCGGCCCACGCTGCGCATCGCGGACAAGCCGCTGGACGAGCTGCGCTACGAGGACTTCGAGCTGCGCGACTACGTCTCGCACGATCCGATCAGGTTCAAGGTGGCGGTGTGAGCGTCAGCCGGCCGCCGGTCGCGCTCATCGTGGCCATGACGGAGAGCGGCCTCATGGGCCGCGGGCTGCAGCTGCCCTGGCGCTGGCCCGAAGATCTGAAGCACTTCAAGCGCACGACGCGTGGCCACGTCGTGGTCATGGGCCGGCGCACGTGGGACAGCCTGCGCGAGCAGTTCGGCGGGGCACTGCCGCAGCGCACCAACGTGGTCGTGTCGCGCGAGCTGGGGGGGGCAGCGCGCGACGGCGTGGCGCGTGGCGGCGCGCGCTGGTTCCGCACGCTGCCCGACGCGCTGGCCTTCGGCGCGCGGCAGCCGCCAGGGGAGGGCGCAGACGCCACGCTGTTCGTGCTGGGCGGCGCCGAGCTGTTCCGCGCGGCGCTGCGGGAGCTCGATCCGGCGCCCGAGCGCCTGGTCGTCACCTGGGTGCCCGCGGTGCCCGAACAGCCGGGCGACACCTTCTTTCCCTTCCGCCCGCCGCGCCCATGGATCGAGGCGCGCTACCGGACCGCGCGGCGCTGGACGGACGCGGACGGCCGGCTCGAGTTCGTGGAGTACGCGCGCGGCGCGTGACGGCGGCGCCCCGTCGCCGTCGCCCGGCGTGCTCACGGACATCGAGTAGGATCTCTCCACCGGCACGCTCTTCGGCTGCGACGCGCTCGGCATCGTGACCAACATGACCCCGCCGGCCTGCTCGGCCCTTCGCCATCTTTCCCGTCGTCGGCGCGTGCGGCCTCGTGCCGCCGCTGCAGGGCCTGGCCATGGACACGGCATCGCCATCGGCGTTCGGCATCCTGCTCACGCTGCTGATCACGAACGGCATCACGATCGCGAAGGTCGTGCCGCCGGGCGCCATCGCGCCACCGACGTTCTACTTCCCGCTTCGCTGCTGGCCGTCTCCCGTGACCTTCCTCACCGGGTTGGCCTGCACGCAGCACGACCTCCGCGGTCCTGGAGCGACGAGGATGGGTCAGAATCACCCGGGCGTGTCTCCGTCACGCGCGCGGAATGGCGCAAGAGTTTCCTGATCACGACTATCCCCGCTGGCGCGCCACAGAGCCGCTGCGCTGACCGAAACGGGCTGCCCGCCGCGCGGCTGGCCCTCCGCGGCTGGCCGGACCCCGCCGTCAGCAGCCCGGCCGTGAGCGACGCCTCCGCGAGGGCGACCTCGATGCGAGCCGGGGCGCCGGACGCGGCGGCCTCGACCAGCCGCGACGAGACGGATCGAAGCTTGCCCATGGGCAAGGCAGCCGGTCGACTGCCGGCAGGACGTCTGCCATGCGGCGCCCGCGAGATCCGTCGGCTGGAGCGAGCCGCGGACGTCCGTCCGCGGTTCCTCTTTGCAGCGAATACTTTCGTTCAGGACGTCCCCTTCTTTCTGCCGATCGATACTTCCACCAGCCAAGGCGTCCGTACCTAGAGGCCCACGATGAACACCCGCACCCGGCTCCAGCACCTCGGCGAGCGACAGTTCCTGGACTACCCGGTGTTCCTCGAGGCGGGCCTGGCCGAGCGCAGCGACCTGTTGCGCCGTGCGCTCATCGCGGCACTGGGCGTGGCCTGCGTGGTGTTGGCCGCCGCCATGGTCCTCGGCTGAGGGCCGCGGCAAATCGGCCCGGGCTTCGTTGCGACGGCGCGTTCGATCCTCAATGGCCCTATCGGGCCGCCTCCGGTCGATCCCGCCGCCGGGCCTCGCGCGGGCTCGATTTGACGCGGCCTCAGGGCGGGGGGGCAGCGGCGCCTCAGGCGGGCAGTCCTTCGCGCAGCGCCAGCTCGAGCGCCTCGCTGAAGCGGTCCACCTCGTCGGGCAGCGTGTTGACCGAGGGGCTCACGCGCAGGCCCTCGAACTCGGCGTGCGCGATGCCCGTGACCAGGATGCGGTGCCTGGTCCACAGCCACTGCTGGAGCCTGGCCGTGTCCAGGCCCAAGAGCTG
>Ga0209382_10001924_pt1 | contig 31407 bp, 32 predicted proteins | sample SoiMetdeltSBSDD5_FD_187599 | JGI IMG/M metagenome (GOLD analysis project Ga0209382, IMG submission 187599) | Bulk soil microbial communities from a Populus tree surrounding site in Tennessee, USA - Soil MetaG P. deltoides SBSDD5 (SPAdes) (version 2) | ecosystem: Environmental > Terrestrial >...
CGCGCAGCACCGAAGACCCGGGACGAATGCGAACGCTACTGGGGCGACTACGGCTGGGTGCAAGGGAGCAAGAAGTCCGGCGGCACGCGACCGCATCTGTTCACCGACCTGCCCGTATGCAGGCGAGCCGCCGAGGCGCGTAGAAAATTTGAAGGCCGCTAGAATCACTCCGCCATGCCCGCCATCGATCCGGACCGCCTGCTCGCCGACCTTCGCACGCTGCGCAGCATCGGCGCGCAAGGCCCGGGCGTAGTCCGGCCCGCCTTCAGCGCGTCGGATATGGAAGCGAGGCGCTGGCTCAAGGGGCGCTACGAGGAAGCCGGCCTAGAAGCGACGATCGACGGCGTAGGAAACGTGTTCGGCCGTTCGCGCGGTCGGGGCAAGGCGGTGCTCATCGGCTCGCACTCCGACACGCAGCCGACGGGCGGATGGCTGGATGGCGCGCTCGGCGTGATTTACGCGCTCGAAGTGGTACGCGCGCTTGCCGCAGACGACGCGACGCGCGGGCTGGCGGTGGATGCAGTGTCGTTCCAGGACGAGGAGTCGCGCTTCATCGGATGTCTCGGCAGCCGCTCGCTGATCGGCGCGCTGACGCCGGAGCTGGAGCAGGGCGCCGTCGACCGCGACGGCGTGAAGCTCGCGGATGCGGTGCGCGAAGCTGGGCTCGCCGATGCGCCGCGTCTGCGTCTCGAGCCGGAGCGCTATGCGGGTTTTCTCGAAGCGCACATCGAGCAGGGCCCGCAGCTCGAGGATTCCGGGCAGCGGATCGGCGTCGTCAGCGGCATCGTCGGGCTGCGCGGAATGCGCATCGTATTCCGCGGGCAGCAGAATCATGCGGGCACGACGATGATGGCGCGGCGTCGCGACGCTTCGAGCGCGCTCTACGAGCTTGCGCACCGGATCAACCAGGAGTTCCCGAAGGTCGCCGCGGAGCGCAGCGTCTGGACGATGGGACGCGCGCGCATCGAGCCGAACGCGACCTCGATCGTGCCGGGCTACGCCGAGCTCGACCTGCAGTTCCGCGATGCGTCCGAAGCACCGCTCGATGCATTCGAGGCGGTCGTCGAGCGCCTGGTGGCGGAAATGAACGCGCGCGGCGGTGTGCGGATCGAGGCGACGCGCGTCCGCGCGCCGATCGCGCCGACGCGCATGGACGAAGCCTTGCAACAGCACATCGCCGCGGCGGCTGAGCGCCATGCGCCGGGCAAATGGCAACGCATGCCGAGCGGCGCGTTCCACGACGCGGGCATCGTTTCCGCCTGCATTCCGTCGGCGATGCTCTTCATCCCATCGATCGGCGGCATCAGTCACGATTTCGCCGAGGACAGCCGCGACGACGACATCGTGCTCGGCTGCCGCGTGCTCGCGGATGCGGCGGCGTCGATCCTCGCCGCGACTCCCAGCGAGCGCTGAAGCATGCAGATCGAGCACCAAACCCTTCGCCTCTCGCGGGTTGCGCTGCACGTGGTCACAACGGGCTCAGGCGATCCCGTGGTCCTGCTGCACGGTTGGCCGCAGACCTGGTACGAGTGGCGCAAAGTCATGCCGCTTCTTGCCGAGCGCTACCGGCTGGTCGTCCCGGACCTTCCGGGGCTCGGGGACAGCTCGAAGCCCGCAGACGGCTACGACAAGAAGACCATCGCACTGGATCTCCAGGAAATGTGCGAGCGGCTGCAGCTCGGCCGCTTCCACCTGGTCGGCCACGACTGGGGCGGGCCCACCGCATTCGCGCTCGCTTGCGCGCAGCCCGCGTCCGTCCGGACGCTCACGATTCTCGACGTGACGATTCCGGGCATCGGGCCGGACCTCTCGCAGGGCGGAAGGCGCTGGCATCACGCATTCCACATGACTCCGGATCTTCCCGAGACCCTGGTGCAAGGGCGTGAGCGCGAGTATTTGAGCTGGTTCTACCGGGAATTCTGCTGGCAGCGCGGCGCGATCGAGGAGGCCGATATCGACGAGTACGTTCGCTGCTATAGCGCGCCCGGCGCATTGCGTGCGGGCTTCGAGTACTACCGCAACATCCCGCGCGATCAGGCAGACAACCGCACGCTGCTGGACTCCGGATTCCGGCTGCAGATGCCGGTGCTCGCGCTAGGCGGAGCCCGGGCGGAGGCGAGGGGTCGCGGCGAGGAGCCGCTCGAATCGCTGCGCGCGATTGCGACCAACGTGCACGGAGCTGCGCTGCCCGACTGCGGACATTTCATCCCCGAGGAGCAGCCCGCGGCGCTTGCCGAGCGCCTGCTGCGCTTTTTCGCGGTCTAGAATTGCCGCGGGAGGACATGACCATGGCGGCAACCGGAACGCTGCGAGTTCTCGTCGGCTTGCTTTGCGTGGCGCTCTCGGCGGGCGCACGCGCGCAGGACAGCTACCCATCGAAGCCCGTGCGCATCATGGTGTCGTTCGCGGCCGGCGGCCCGACCGATCAGGTCGCCCGCGTGATGAGCGCGAAGCTCACCGAGCTGCTCGGGCAGACGTTCGTGGTGGAGAACAAGACCGGCGCCGGCGGCAACATCGGCGCTGCCGACGTCGCCCGGGCCGCGCCCGACGGCTACCTGCTGCTGATGGCGACCGTGTCCACGCACGCGATCAACCCGGGGCTCTACAAGAACATGCCCTACGACCCGCTGCGCGACTTCACGCCGGTGGGCCAGGTCGGAGTGACGCCGTGTGTGCTGGCGGTGCATCCGTCGGTCCCCGTGACGGACGTGAAGGGGCTGGTGGCGCTCCTCAAGGCGAATCCCGGCAAATACAGCTATGGCTCCTCCGGCATGGGCTCGATCCTTCACCTGTGCGGCGAGCAGTTCAAGACCGCCGCGGGCGGCCTGCAGGCCGTCCACGTCCCCTACCGCGGCTCGGCGCCGATGATGGCCGACCTCGTCGGCGGCCAGATCGCGATCGCATTCGACGCCCTGCCGACGGTGCTGCCGCAGGTGCAGGCCGGCAAGATCCGCGCGATCGGCGGCGGCATGGCGACGCGCGCCCGCGCAATGCCGGACCTTCCGACGCTGCAGGAGCAGGGCGTGAGCGGCTTCGAGTGCTACACCTGGAACGCGATCCTCGCGCCCGCCAGAACGCCCGCGCCGATCGTGGCGGTGCTGAGCGACGCGATCAACAAAGCCCTCGCCGATCCCGGTGTGCTGAAGCGCCTGCAAGACGCGGGCGTCGATCCGACGCCGGGCGGCTCGCCCGAGAAGCTGGCGGCGTTCATGAAGGCCGAGCTCGCGAAATGGGCGCCGATCATCAAGGCCTCGGGCGCGCAGGTGGATTGACGCTGGCGGCTGCGGCAGTCCGGCGCGCTCAGCGCGCGATTTCCGCTTCCTCTTCCTGCTGCAGCGCGAAGATCGACGTGTAGCCCTTCGACCAGTCGGGCGGCATCAGGCACGGCCGCGGATCGTGGTGCGCGAACTGCGCGCGCTTGCCGCGCAGCAGGTACTGGTCGTGCTTCGGACGGATCGGGTTGACGGTGTACGGAAATGCGTCGGCCGAGCTCATCGCGTTCAGCAGCAGCGGCCGGCCGAGATCCGAATCGTTCCTCGCCGAGTAGTGCAGGGTGCGGCAGTTGTGGATCGTCATCGATCCCGCCGCACCGGGCAGGTACTTCATCCTCGCCAGGTCCAGCTTTGCGACATCGGCGTCCGACAGGCACCCGGTCCAGTTTCCTTCGGCGTTGTATTGGGAAAGCATCGGCTCGATGCGGTGGCTTCCGGGCAGGCACGCGAGCGGGCCCTGGTCCATGCTGCAGTCATACAGGTAGGTGCCGACCGTCAGCGGCGAATAATTGGTATGCGGATAGAAGCTGATGTCGTAGTGCCACTTCACCTCCTCGCCGCCCTGCTTCCACTTGAAGTTGAGCTTGGAGTGGTGGAACTTCACGTCGGGGCCGACCAGATCGGCAACGATGTCCGCCATCACGGAATTCAGGCAGTACTCCCAGAACGCCGGATGCTGCTCGACCGGGTTCGAGACGCGGCGCAGCCGCGGCGCGTCGGCGCGGTGGCCCGGCTCGAGATCGAAGACCGGGTCCGACTTCGTCACCTTGCGGCTGCGCTCGACCAGCTCGTCGGTCGCGGCGCGCAGCTTTGCGAGCCAGTCTTCGCCGATTGCGCGCTCGACGAGCAGGAAGCCGTCGTTGAAGTAGGCCTCCCGCTGCGCCTGCTTCAGGACCTTCGGCTTGATTGCGAGAACCTGTTCCGGTGTCATGGCAAGACTCCTTCGCGAACAGCCGCCATCATAAACTGGGCCAGGCGGTCGGGATGCCTTCCTCGCGCAGACGATGCTGGAAGCGGTCCAGGGTTGCCGGAGCCTCCCGCACCGCAGCGGGCGAGATGCGCGCGCCGAGCGCGAACGCGGCGAGCGCTCCGGCGGCCTCGCCGACGTTCCATTCGACCGGGTGCAGCCGGTAGCAGCCGTTGGTGATATGCGTAGTGCCGAGGTTCTTGCCGCCGGCGATCAGGTTCTCGATGCGCACGGGCAGCAGCGCCCCCAGCGGAATCTGGAATGGCTTGGTGCGGCAGCTCGCGCCGACATCGTCAGGACCCGAGCGATGGATGTCGATCGGATACCAGCCGACGCCGACGGAATCGGCAAAATCCGCAGCGCACGGCCCCGTCTGGTAGCGCGCCGACACTTCCTGCTCGACGATCGTTTTCCTCGCCCGGATGCGTCGCGACTCGCGGATGTACGGATGCTTCGACAAGCCATCCGGCGTATCCATCACGTCCGGTCGCAGCTTCAGCTCCGGTGCGCGCTGGTCCGTCTGGAGCCAATAGAGGAATCCCAGGCTCACGCGCTTCGCGTCCTGCAGCGCTTGCGCTGCATCGAGCGCCGGGCAATCGAGAATGCTGCGATCGCGGTAATCGTTGCCCGGCCAGTTGAACATCGTCAGGTTTTCTTTTTCCACCAGCCGGCGGTAGCTCCACAGACCACCTTTCGTGCCCGGGAGTTGCTCGTACAAGGCGTATTGCAGCCAGCCGCTTTCCTCGCCGTAGATCTCGCCGCCGTGGACCTCGATCCTCAGGCTATAGGGCTGCGTCGATTTATAGTGCTCGTACTTCTCAGGACGAGGAATGACGTGGCTCTCGCCGGCAGGCCGGCGCTCGCAGGCGAAGGTGTACGTGAAGCTCTGCACGCAGTGCGGCTTGGGCTCCGACGGCTGCGCCTGCTCTTCGCCCGTCTGCGCGACGGTTTCCGCGCCGACGGTGTACTCGGCGCCGCACAACGGGAGCAGGTCTCCCAGCTCGGTCGCATCGATGACGAGCTCGGGCTTGAAGCGAGTCAGGCGAGCATCGTCGAGCGCCATCGCGACGACTTCGGTGATGCGATTTCCCTCGGTCGTTACCGAAACTGTCTTCATGCGCCTGAAAACCTGGATGCCCGTCGGCAGCATCTGTTCGATGATCCGCACCGCCACCCGCGGCTCGAAAGCGAGGCGGGTCACCCAGCAGTTGCCCGGATTGGATCTGCCGTAGTACTCGCGGATTGCGTTGCGCAGCGCGTAGTAGCTTCGAGTGCCGCCGAACGACTCGATGTGCTCGTGCTCGTCGAGCGCGGAAACGCCCTGCGACGTCATCTGTCCGCCGAGCCAGTCGGTTTCCTCGAGCAATACGACGCGGCGCCCGCTTCTCGCGGCCGCAAGCGCGGCCGCGACACCGCCGGTGCCGCCGCCGGCGATCAGGATTTCGCAGGACTCAGTGCGTGCGGATCCCGGCGGTTCTACCGGCAGCACCGCGAGCGACGGATCGCCGCTCGCGGGTACCCGCATGACATCGACGACCTCGTCGAGCGAGCGCTGCACTCACTTCGCGGCCGCCGGCTTCGCCGCAGGCTTCGCGGACGGCTTCTTGCCCCAGTAATAGTCCGCCGAGAAGCTGTAGGCCGGGTACATCTGCATGCGGGCCGGCACGACGTTCTCGGCGTACTTGCGCTGGGACTCGAGCACCTTGGCGAAGAACGCGTCTTCCTTGGCGAACTTCTCCTTGATCGCGTCCCAGGTTTCGAGCTGCTTGATCAGCACCGCGGTCGGCGTGCGCGCGACGTTGACGCCGTGCTTCGTGCGCATCTCGGCGAGCGTCTTTGCATTCTCGCGGCTGTAGGTCAGCCACCAGCGCAGATACGTTTCCGTGGCCGCCATCTTGATGATTTCCTGCAGGTCCGGCGAAAGCGATTTCCAGGCGGCTTTCGAGATGATCAGATCGCCGACTTCGGTCATCTCGTGCATGCTCGGCATGTAGTAGTACTTCCACACGCTGTGGAACCCGAGCTTGATGTCCTCCGCCGGGCAGCACCACTCCGCCGCATCGATGACGCCGCGCTGGGCGGATGGCACGATCTCTCCGCCAGGCATGCTGACCACGGCGGCACCGGCGGCGTTCAGGATCTGCGCGTTCATGCCCACGGCGCGCATCTTGCGGCCCTTGAGGTCGTTCCAGTCCTTGAACGGCTGCTTGAACCAGCCGAACATCTGCGGCGTGAACGGCAGGATCGGCAGCGACAGCACATCGCGCTTGATGATCGTCTCGAACCACTCGTCCATCAGCTGCTGGCCGCCGCCGTCGTAGAACCAGCCGAGGTGATCGAACAGGTCCATGCCGAACGGGCCGCCGGGCCCGCCGGTGAACAGCACCGCGGCAGGATGCTTGCCGATCAGATAGCCCGACCACGTGTGGGCGCCGTCGATCACGCCCTTGTGGGTGGCATCGGTGACTTCGAACGCCGGCACGATCGTGCCCGCCGCCGAGGTCTTGATTACGAGTCTTCCCGCCGTGGTCTTGTTTACCCGGTCGGCGAACTGGTTGAAGTTGTCCATGAACATGCTGGACGCCGGCCAGCTCGCCTGCATGGTCAGCGTCTTGGGCGCCGCGGCCTGCGCATGTGCGGCGACCCCGTAGAAAGTGCCCGCAAGCAACATCGTCCCCGCTGCTGCAGCCCTGATGAATCCCGTTCTCGTTGTCGACATGGTGTTCCTCCTCTGAGGGGCATGATATACCCGCGGCAAGGTATAGTTGGCGCGAATGGCCGAAACAGCCAAGCCCGCAGAGCGTAAGAAGCGGACGATCACCGAGATCCGCGACTCGAAGAGGACCGGCGAGAAGATGGTCTATACGTCGGTGCTCGATTACACGTCTGCGAAATGGGCGGAGAGCGCCGGGGTCGACGTATGCGTGGTCGGCGACAGCCTGGCGATGACCTGCCACGGCCATCCGAGCACGATTCCGGCGACGATGGACATGATGCTGCTGCACGCTGCTGCGGTGCGGCGAGGCGCCCCGAACACCTTCGTGCTGGGCTGCATGCCGTACCAGAGCTACCACACCGTCGATCGCGCGCTCGCGAATGCGACCCGCTTCATGCAGGAGGCGGCGTGCGACGCGGTCAAGCCGCAGGGCGGCAAGTCGCAGGCGCACGTGCTGAAGGCGCTCGTCGACGCGGGCATTCCGACCGCTTCGCATATCGGGCTGACGCCGCACACGATCGCGATGTTCGGCGGATTCAGGATTCAGGGGCGGACCGCGGACGCGGCGATGAAGATCCTGGAGGACGCGCTCGCGATCCAGGACGCCGGCTGCTTCATGCTCGAGTTCGAGGCGGTGCCGGCGAAGATCGCCAGGGTCATTTCGCAGCAGCTCGAGATTCCGACCATCGGCATCGGCGCGGGCGCAGGCACCGATGGGCAGATCCTGCTCTCGTACGACCTGCTCGGCGTGTTCACCGATTTCAAGCCGAAGTTCACCAAGCGCTACGCCAATCTCACCGAGGTGGCGGTCGCAGGGCTGAAGGCCTATGCCGCCGACGTCAGGGCAGGTACCTTTCCGGACGACGACCATAGCTACGGCGTGGACGAGCGCGAGTACGAGAATTTCCTCGGTATGGTGGAGAAGCGCCGGCACGCGTGACCGGCGGGCAAAGGAGAAGCCATGGCAGAGCTCGTTGACAGCCACAATCCCACGGAGCGCCAGCTCAGATTCCGCAAGGAATACCAGGCGCAGATCCATCCGCTGTACAGCGGGCCGGTCCACATCGGCGTGATCTACCTGGTCGGCCTCTCGGTGATCGGCTGGTGCGTGTCGCGGCTGCAGGGCGCAAGCTGGGAATGGCTGCTGGTGGTCCCGGTGTTCGTCTTTTCCAACCTGTTCGAGTGGTGGATCCACAAGTACGTGATGCACCGGCTGGTCGACGTGTGGGCGCTGCGCGCGATCTACGACCGGCATACGCGCCAGCATCACCAGTATTTCACCGACAACGAGATGACCGTCGACACGACGCGCGAGTGGCGCATCATCTTTTTCCCGTGGCGCGCGCTGTTCACGTTCATGGCGCTCGGCACCCCGTTCGCGATCGCGCTCGGTGCTTTGGTGAACCCGAACGCCGGCTACATCCTGATGGTCACGATCATCGCGCAGTACCTGATCTACGAGGCCTTCCACTATTGCTGCCACGTGAGCGACAACTGGTTCGTGCGCAACGCGCCGTTCATCAATACGATCCGCCGCCATCACGCCGCGCACCACAACTACGGCATCATGATGACCTGCAACATGAACCTGACGTTTCCGATCGCCGACTGGCTGCTCGGCACCAGCGACGTGAAGCGCGGCCTGCTCGGCACGCTGCTGAACGGCTACAACCAGGACTACGTGCGGCCCGAGCTCAAGCCGACGATCGAGCGCTTCCGCCGCCCGGACGCGCCGGTGACGATCGACGGGCCCATCGGGCAGCCGACGACATAGACCATGCCAAAAGTTCTCTCGCAAGCCGCGGTCGACGCGTACCAGCGCGACGGTTTCTACTCTCCGATCCGCGTGATGTCCGCCGCGGACGCCCGGCGCTTCCGCAACGCGCTCGAAGCGCACGAAGCGAAAACCGGCCAGCCGCTGCAGGGAAACTGGCGCCACAAGATGCATCTTCTGTTCACCTGGGCAGACGAACTGGTTCACCACTCGAGAATTCTCGATGCGGTCGAGGATGTCATCGGGCCTGACATCCTGTGCTGGACCACCAACTTCTTCATCAAGGAAGCGCGCAGCCCGGGATTCGTCTCCTGGCACCAGGACTCGACCTACTGGGGCCTCGACCCGGACGACGTCGTGACCGCGTGGGTCGCGTTCACCGAGGTGACGCCTGAAAACGGCTACATGCAGGTGATCCCAGGCAGCCACAAGGTCGACCAGCTGCCGCACGTGGACACGTTTCACAAGGACAACCTGCTGTCGCGCGGACAGGAAATCGCGGTCGAGGTCGACAAGACGAAGGCGGTCGGCCTCGCGATGGGCGCTGGCGAAATGTCGCTGCATCACATCAAGCTGGTTCACGGCTCGGATGCCAACCGCACCGATGACCGTCGCATCGGCTTCTCGATCCGCTACATCCCGACTTACGTCCGCCAGACCAAGGTGCGGGATTCCGCGATGCTGGTGCGCGGCACCGACAGGCACCACCACTTCGATTACGAGCCGCGGCCCAGGGCGGATCTTGATGAGGCTGCGCTTGCCGCGCATGCCGATGCGATCGGGCGCCAGGTGAAGGCGCTCTACTCGGGTACGGACAAGGCCGCTTTCCGCGCCTGAGCGCGGCGCTGCAATCCGGGGGGACGATGGCCGAAGAACGCAAGAAGCTCACCGTGCCGGATCTCGCGTTGCGCAAGAAGGCGGGCGAGAAAGTCGTCATGGCGTCGATCCCGGACTATCCGTCGGCGGTCTGGGCCGAGCGCGCCGGCATCGACATCGCCGCAGTCGGCGACAGCCTCGGCATGGTCAGCTACGGGTTCGCGAACACGCTGCCGGTGACGATCGACATGATGATCGCGCACGCGCAGGCGGTGCGTCGCGGCGCACCCAACTGCATGATCCTGGTGGCGATGACGTACGGCAGCTACGCCACGCCGGAGCTGGGCGTGGCGAACGCGCTGCGTTTGATGAAGGACGGCGGCGCCGACGTCGTGAAGATGCAGGGCGGCAAGGACAAGGCGCACATCATCCGCGCGATCGCCGACGCCGGCGTGCCGGTCATGAGCCACGTCGGCATGTGCCCGCATTTCGTGCACCAGTACGGCGGCTTCAAGCTGCAGGGCCGCAGCGCGGACGAAGCGATGCGCATCGTCGCGGACGGCATCGCGATCGAAGAAGCGGGCGCGGTCGGCTTCGAGATCGAAGCGGTGCCGGCACCGGTCGCAAAAGCGGTCGACGACGCGGTGAAGGTCTTCACCTTCGGCATCGGCGCCGGGGCCGCAAGCTGCGGCCAGCTGCTGCTCGCGTTCGATCTGTTGGGCGTCTTCGACCAGTTCAAGCCGAAATTCACCAAGCGCTATGCGCAGATCTCCGAGATCGCGGTGGATGCGTTGCGGCGCTACGCCGCGGAAGTGCGCGAGGGCAAGTTCCCCGACGCCGACCACTCTTATGGCATGAAGCCCGAGGAGGAACAAGAGCTCGCCAGGCTCATCGCCGAGTCGCGCCGGCGGTCCCATGGCTGAGAACGGAAAGTCGCACTGCTGCGGGCCGGGCTATGCCTCTCCGGCAGAGGCGATGAAAGCCCCCCGCGAGAAGATCCTCTACACGGTCGCACTCTATATCGGCACCGGCATCCAGAAGCCGGACTACCTGGCGACGATCGACGCCGACCCGGAGAGCCCAACCTACAGCCAGGTGATCAGCCGGCTCGAGATGCCAGGCATCGGTGACGAGTTGCATCACATGGGCTGGAACGCCTGCTCGTCGTGCCATCACGATCCGACCAAGCAGCGGCGCTACCTGATCGTGCCCGGTGTCCGCTCGTCGAATCTGCACATCGTCGACTGTGGGATCGACGCGAAGGCCCCGCGCCTGCACAAGGTGATCGAGGGCGCCGAGATCAAATCGAAGACCAATCTATCGGCCCCGCACACCGTGCACTGCCTCGGCGCCGACATCATTATCTCGATGCTCGGGGACGCACGGGGCAACGCCCCTGGCGGCTTCCTGCAGTTGAACGAGAACTTCGACATCGTCGGGCGATGGGAAAACGACCTGGGCGGCATGAAGTTCAACTACGACTTCTGGTACCAGCCGCGCCACAACGTGATGGTCTCGTCGGAATGGGCAGCGCCGAACACCTTCATGCCGGGCTTCGACCTCGAGGAGGTTGGCCTGCTGAAGTACGGCCGCGAGATCCACTTCTGGGATTTCAACGCAAAGCGCGTCGAAATCTGGGTGAGGACGGGCTGGTGCCGCTCGAAGTCCGTTTCCATCACAACCCGGATTCGAGCCACGGTTTCGTCGGCGCCGCCCTTTCGTCCAACATCATCCATTGGTGCAAGCGCGACGGCGAGTGGATCTGGGAAAAGGTCATCGATGTCGAGAACGTACGCCATCCCGAATGGCCGATCCCGGTGCCTGGCCTCATCAGCGTGATCCTGATCTCGATGGACGACCGGTTCCTCTATTTCTGCAACTGGCTGCACGGAGATATCCGCCAATACGACATTTCGGATCCGTCGCACCCGAAATTCACCGGCCACGTCTGGATGGGCGGCTTGCTGAACAAGGCCCCTGTCGTCAACGGCCGGCGCATCACCGGCGGGCCGCAGATGATCCAGCTCTCGCTCGACGGCAAGCGACTCTACGTCACCACCTCGCTGTTCTCGACGTGGGACAACCAGTTCTATCCGGACATCCGGCAGAACGGCGGCTGCATGGTGATGGTCGACTGTGACACCGCGAGCGGGGGCATGTCGATCAATCCGGATTTCTTCGTCGATTTCGGCAAAGAGCCGAACGGGCCCGCTCGCTGTCACGAGACGCGCTATCCGGGTGGCGACTGCACCTCGGATATCTGGCTCTGAGGATGGCCGAGCTCACGATCACGCTGGCCAACCGCGACGGCGCGTCGTTCCGCGTCGATCGGCGCATGCCGCTGCTCGACGCGCTGGAGGCGCAGGGCGTGTCGCTGCCCTACGGCTGCCGCTACGGCGGATGCATCTCTTGTGCCGCGAAGCTGCTGTGCGGTGAGATCGACCAGCGCGCGGGCGTCGCGCTGAACGGGCGCCAGCTCGCCGACGGCTACGTCCTCCTCTGCGTCGGCCGGCCTCTTACCGACTGCACGCTGGATGTCGGCGTCGAGAGCCATGACCGGCTCTACCGCAATCCGTTCGCCAGCCCGCTCGCACCGCATGAGTTGAAGCCCGGCATCGCGACACCGCTGAAGGATGCGCCATAACGGCCGCCGACCCGTGGACCACGACCAGGAGTACCCGGCGGACTATCTCGCAACCATCCTGAAGGAGGTAAGGACGATCGCCATGGTTGGCGCCAGTTCGGATCCCACCAAGTTCAGCTATGGCGTGCTCCGGGTTCTGCATGAAACGGGCTATGACATGATCCCGGTCAATCCCAACGAGGCCGGCGGCGAGATCCGCGGGCTGCGGGTCTACGAGTCGCTGGCCGCGATCGACAGGCCGGTCGATATGGTGCAAGTGTTCCGCAGCTCCGATGCGCTGCCCGGGATCGCGCGCGAGGCGATCGACATCGGCGCGAAGGTGCTGTGGGCGCAGCTTGGCGTGCGCAACGACGAGGCGGCGCGGCTGGCGGAGGCCGCAGGGCTGAAGGTCGTCATGAATCGCTGTCCGAAGATCGAGCTGTTTCGCCCGTTCTGGAAACCGCGTTTGAACCAGGCGATTTAGCGTCCATCGCGCTGCTATACTTTTGGCCCCCGTTGGACCCCCTCCAGGAGAAAACCATGGCGACAGCAAAGGGCGACAAGCCCGTCAACAACGGCGTTAACGTCGAAGCGCTGTTCGGCGCGCAGGAAGCGCTGAAGAACGCGCCGGAAGCGGCAAAGTTCAAGTGGCGCTCGACGGTCGAGTGGATCAACGGCACCCACAGCCGCTCCACCATCGAAGGCTTCTACGGCCTGGGTGCCGAGCAGAAGCACAAGAAGGCGTTCACGTTCGACGCCGACCATCCTGAGGTGTTCGCAGCCGAAGACCACTCGGCCACGCCGGTGGAGATCGTCCTCGCCGGTCTCGCGAGCTGCCTGACCGCCGGCGTTGCGGCCGTCGCCCAGGCGCGCAAGATCCAGTTGCGATCGGTGTCGGCGACGCTCGAGGCCGGGATGGACATCCGCGGCATCCTCGGCATGGACGAGGATGTGCGCAACGGCTTCGACGGCATAAAAGTGACCTACAAGATTGACGCCGACGCCTCGCCCGCGGACATCAAGGCGATCGTCGCGCAGTCGCAGAAGCGCTCAGCGGTCTACGACATCATCACCAACCCGACCAACGTCACGGTCGAGGTGGCGTAACGCCGCTTCGCCGCACGAGGCCCCGGGCCCGAGTGCGCACGACGGCCGTCGTCATCGGCGCGGGCCAGTCCGGGCTCGCGATGAGCTGGTGGCTCGCCGCACGCTCGATCGACCATGTGGTCCTCGAGCGCGGCGAGGTCGCCAACACCTGGCGCAAAGAGCGCTGGAATTCGCTCACCCTGCTCACCCCGAACTGGCAGAGCAGGCTGCCGGGCTTCGGGTACGAGGGCGACGATCCGGATGGTTTCCGGACGATGCCCGAGACCATCGCGTTCCTCGAGGGCTACGCGAAGCGGGTGTCGCCGCCCTTGCAGACGCGCTGTCCGGTCACTGCCGTGCGGCGCACGGCCGACGGCTACGAGGTCGTCACCGGGCAGGGAACCTGGCATTGCAACGCGGTCGTGCTTGCCACCGGCGCTTTCAACATCGCGCAGATCCCGGCGGTAGCGCAATGCGTGCCGCCAGGAATTGCCCAACTCACGACCGCGGAGTACCGCAACCCTGAGCGCCTCGAGGAGGGCGGCGTCATGGTCGTCGGCGCGGCCGCCTCCGGCGCGCAGATCGCCGACGAGATCCACCGCTCCGGTCGTCCCGTGACGCTGGCGGTCGGCGAGCACGTGCGCGCACCCCGGACGTACCGCGGCCGGGACATCCAATGGTGGATGGACGCGACGGGCCTGAACGACGAGCGCTACGACCAGGTCGAGAATCTGCGGCGCGCCCGCGCGCTCTCCTCGTTCCAGATCGCCGGCTATGCTGACCGGCGGAACATCGATCTCAACGCGCTCATGTCGCTCGGGGTGAAGATCGTGGGCCGACTCGCCGGAATTCGGGACGGCAAGGCCCAATTGTCCGGATCGCTGCGCAATCTGTGCGAGTTGGCGGACCTCAAGCAGAACCGGCTGCTGGACACGTTCGACCAGTGGGCCGCAGAAAACGGCGTCAGCGGCGCCATCGATCCGCCGCATCGCCCCGAGTCGACGCGCGTCGAAGCGTCGCCGCCGCTCGGCCTCGATTTCGATCGCGCCGGAATCCGCACGATTCTCTGGGCGACCGGGTTTCGTCCCGACTACTCCTGGCTGGACGTCCCGGTCTTCGACCCCAAGGGCAACATTCTCCACGACGGCGGTGTCGTCACGGAGGCGCCCGGCCTGTACGTTCTGGGCCTGCCGTTCCTGCGGCGACGCAAGTCGAGCCTCATGGACGGGGCTGGCGACGATGCGCGAGATCTAAGCGCTCACCTCGCGGCGCATGTCGGCGCGCGAAGCGTCGTCCTGGACACACCCGGGTCATAGCGCTGCTCGACGCGTGTGACAAGCGGATGTCGGGCGCTGGAACTGAACCAATGGTCGGCCTTCGGTGTCGCACTATGGAAGGAGGCTCCGATGGCGAGATGCGAGGTCTGCGGTAACGACTATGACAAGTCCTTCCAGGTGGTGATGGCGGGCAAGAGCCACACGTTCGACAGCTTCGAATGCGCGATCCACGCGCTGGCGCCTACCTGCGAGCATTGCGGGGTGCGGATCGCCGGTCACGGGCTGGAGAAGAATGGCCGGATGTTCTGCTGCGACCATTGCGCCGAGAAATCCGGCGTGACGGAACTGCGCGATCGCGCGTGAGGGCGGCCATGCAACCGAAACCACCCAAGAAATCGGCAAAGGCGCCTGCGCCGCGCAACTCGCCGCTGGAAAAACGCCGGTTCCCTTTGAGCGCGCAGACCGAGTCGACGACAAACCGCGACAAGGTTCGCGAAACGGTCGGTCGGGTGCCCGCGGCGCGCCAGACGCAGCGCCCGGTAGAAAGAACTAGCAAGAAGAAGCGGTAGTACTGCGTGAACCCGGAGCAGCGGCTACCCGCTGCTCCGGCCCAACCCTCGATTACTCCTTGTCCTTGTCCTTGTCCTTCTCCTTGCCCTTGTCCGACTGATCCTTGCGCGCGCGTTCGCGCTTGGCTTTTTCAGACTCCTGCGTCTCCGGCTTCGGCGCGGCTTGAGCAGCTTCGGGCCGTTGCGCCCGCTGCTGCGCTTCACGTGCCGCCGCTTGCTGCGCACGCTGCTGTTCCTGCTGAGCCTTTTGCGCCTGCGCAGCGGCCTGCTGCTGGGCGCGCTGCTGCTCCTGTTGCGCCTTTTGCGCGGCTTGCTGGGCACTCTGTTGCTCTTGTTGCGCCTTTTGCGCCGCTTGCTGAGCACGCTGTTGCTCCTGTTGCGCCTTCTGCGCCGCTTGCTGGGCACGCTGTTGCTCCTGCGCGGCCTTCTCAGCACGCTCGCGCTCCCGCATGCGTTGTGCCTCCTGCTGCGCTTTTTGTGCCTCAGCAGCGTCCTGCTGGGCGCGCTGCTGCGCCTGCTGCGCACGCTGCTGCTCTTGCTGGGCACGCCGCTGCTCCTGTTGCGCCTTTTGCTCCGCTTGCTGTGCCCGCTGTTGCTCCTGTTGCGCGCGTAGCTGCTCCTGCGCGGCCTTCTGACCACGCTCGCGTTCCTGCTGCTGCGTGCGCTCGCGCGCTTGTTCCTGCTGCCCCGATCGTTGCTTGCGTTCGCGCTCGATCTGATCGGCTTGCTGCTGCGCCTGCGCTTTCTGCTGCTGCTCTGCGTCGCGCTTTTGCTCCCGCAGGCGCTCGCCTTGCTGCTCTCGCGCCTGCTCCTGCTGCCGTGATTGCGGAACGCTCGGCGCCTGTTGCTGCACGGCTTGCGGTTGCCGCTGCTGCTGCGCGGCCGGAGCGTCGGCGCGCGGCGGCTGGATCGCCGGCCGGGCGACCCTGGCCTCGGCTCGAGGCGCTTGGTTTACCGGCAAGCTGACTCGTTCGCGCCGCTCGATCACGCGCACCGGCGGGCGCTCTGCGCTAGCAGCAATGCGCGGAGCAGATGCGCGCCCGCGCTCTCGCACGCTTTCCTGCGCGAGGGCAGGCGGTCTGTTGACGACGACCGCTTCACGCGAAAGGACCTGCGCGGGCGGACGCGAACCGGGCTGCGAGCGGGCCAGACTAGTCCTGGCGGGCTGCGAAACAGGCGCGCCACGCGTTACCGGCGCTGAGGCGAGCGTGCGGCTCGGCACGTTGATCGTCGCCTGCTGAACCGGTCTTGCCGCGATGAAGTTGTCGCGCGACACGACGGTCACGCCGGTGGGCGCCGTGCGATTCACATAGCGGATGTTCGTCGTGTTGATGTTCGTCACATTGGTGACGTGCGTAACGTTCACGTTCCGCAGGTACGTGGGGCTCGCGGTATACCAGGGGATAAACGGCTCGCGATAGCCGAGCGGCACCCAGCCCACGGCCGGCCCGATCGACACCGAGAAGCTGGCGCCGCCGATGAACGCGACGAGCGCGGGCGAATACACCGGACGCTCGACCAGGCGTCCCGGCGCCCATGCCCAGTAGTTGTCGTACCAGACCCAGCGACCATAGTGGGACGGCGCAAACCCCCACGGCTGGTCATCGACCCACGTCCAGCCCCACGGCGAGATCCACACCCAGTGTCCGTAGCGATACGGTGCCCAGTCGGTCGGCACCGAGGTCGGGATCCACACATTGCCGTACTGGGCAACGGTCCGCCATTCGCCGTACTGATCCAGGTCTTCGTAGCCGGTCATTTCGACCGGCACGTAGCGCGTCGACCTGACGCGGTCATGACGACGGTCGCGATCCGCGGCCCAGCGATCGAATTCGTCGGGTGGCGCGGCGGCGAACAATTCCGGCCGCGAGCGCGAGATCGCAACCTCCTCGGCGTCGCGCACCAGCATGCTCGAGCCCGCCGTGTACACCTCGGCCAGTCCGCCGGCTCGCACCGTAACCGTGGAAGAATCGCCGTCGACGCTGATGCGATAAGAGCCTGGCTGCCTTACGACCACGGCGCCGCTGGGTGTCGCGATTTCGATCAGCCGGCCGCTTGGGAGCCGGCGCACGCGCAGATTGACGTCGCCCTGGGCGACACGCAGCTGCAGCGCGCGGTCGTCCAGGGTGAGCACGTCCATGCTGGTCTGCGGAGCCATGCGCACCGCGAGCGAGCCGACGTGCATTTCGGCGAAAGCATTGTTGTCCGTCCACAGCCGGTCGCCGGTCGTGATCGGTCGATTCAACGTAGCGGCAACCCAGTCTTCTTCCGCTTGCGCGGGGGCAAACGACACGGGGCCCGAAAGGTAATTCAGCCGTCCGACTACGGCGGGGGGATCGGCAAACGCGGCCGATGCCAGCGTTACGCCGAGCGCGGCGATGACGATCTTCAGCAGTTTCATGGCTTTGCCTTCCGGAACTGGGGGTTGCAGGACCTGAGACTTGATTAACGCTCCAGGGTTGCGCACAGCGACTGCCTTTACACACTGTTACCCGGTGCAATCGTCTCGCCTGTAGCTAAACGGCGACAGGAGTCACGCAGTCATTACCCGTTGCGCAACGAACCTCTACCGACTAAACTCGCCAGCCTTTTCCGGGCAAAAAATCCATGAGCTTGTACCGTTTGCGGGTGTTGACGTTTTTGTTTGGGCTGTCGATTTGCAGCGGCGTGGCGCACGCGAACCTGTACGGATTCGTCGACGGCGGGCGCGTGTCGGTGATTTTCTCCGCTACCCAACCGGAGGATCCGCGGTACACGCTTTTCAGCAAGCAGAAGCCCGCCCCGACCGCCGAAGACGCCGTTGAGCCGCAGGGCGCGAAAGAGCTGACGCCGACGCAATTCAGCGGTCACATCCTTGCTGCGGCGAAGGCGACCAAGGTCGACGCGGCGCTGATCCATGCGGTCATCACCGTCGAATCCGGCTACAACCCGTCCGCGCGCTCGCGCGCCGGCGCGGTCGGGCTGATGCAGCTGATGCCCAAGACCGCCAAGCGCTACGGCGTCAAGAATCGGCTCGACCCGGAGCAGAACATCCATGGCGGCGCGCGCTATCTGCGCGACCTCAAGCTGCAGTTCGACAACGATCTGCAGCTGGTGCTCGCGGCCTACAACGCCGGTGAGGGCGCAGTGATGAGGTTTGGCAGGAGCATTCCGCCGTTCCGGGAAACCCTGGCCTACGTGCCGAAGGTGCTCAGCACCTACAAGCAGTTTCGCCCCGCCGCGCCAAGCGCTCCCGGCTAGTCCCGGGCAGAACGCGCGCCTCTAGAAGACGTCCGCGACCCGGACCTGGATCTCGTCGTCGATCACGCGCACCGGATAGGTCTTCAGGTCGCAGGGAATCGGCGGCCCCAGACCCTTGCCGGTCCTGACCGAAAAGCGCCCGCCGTGCAGCGGGCACTCGACGATTTCGCCCTGTAGCGTGCCGTCGGTCAGCAGCGCCTGCGCGTGCGTGCAGGTGCTGTCGGTGGCGAAGAGCTCGCCGCCGACATCGTAGAGCGCGATCCGGTAATCGCCGAATTCCACTGCGATCATCGTGCCGCCGCGCAGGTCCCTGCGCAGCGCGACGCTGATCCACTCCTCGCGCGGCGGCCCGCTCATCGACTGCGCTGCACGCTTTCCTTGTCGGAGCCGGAAATCCGGTGATAGCGCTCGGACATGCCGGCGAGCTCCTCGCGGCTGATCACGTCTTCGATCGCACGGAACGGCCTATCGCCGGTGCGCAGGAACACTTCGCGCAGGATCGCATCCGGCGGGTTCTGCCGGTTGGTCAGCACCACCTTCGTCGTCGCAGGCAAGCGCAGCCGTTCGTAGTCGCCGAGCGCCGCGAGCGGATCGGGATTGCTTTTCAGGCAATCGGCGAGCGCGCGGCAATCGAGAATCGCCTGCGCCGCACCGTTGGCGCCGCGCGGATACATCGGGTGCGCCGCGTCGCCAAGCAGCGTGATGCGCCCGAAGCTCCAGCGCTGCAGCGGATCCTGATCGACCATCGGATACTCGAGCACCATGTCGGCCCCCTCGAGCAATGCCGGCACATCGAGCCAGTCGAAATGCCAGTCGCGCACCGCGGGCATGAAATCCTCGAGGCGGCCCTGCCGGTTCCAGTCGCGCTGCGGCTTGTACTCGGGCGTCTCGATATCGACCACCCAGTTGATCAGCTGCCGCCCTGCGGCGTCGATCGAGTCGCGGATCGGGTAGACGAGCACCTTGGCGGGCTTGAGCCAGCCGATCCGCACCATGCTCGCGCCGGTGAGGAACGGCTTCGCGCGCGTGATGCCGCGCCACATGTTGATGCCGGAGTAGCGCGGCGGCCCCTCGTCCGGATAGAGCTGCTTGCGGATGCTCGAGTGAATGCCTTCGCAGCTGACGGCGATCGCTGCTTGCACGGTGTCGCGCTTTTCCCCGCTCAGCGGATCGTCGAAGAACAGATCGACGTCGCCCGCCCGCTGCGCAAAGCCGGTGCAGCGCCAACCGGTGTGCAGGCGGTCCGCACCGACCCGCGAGCGGAACGCATCGAGCAGCACGCCATGCAGGTCGCCGCGATGGATCGAGAGCTGCGGCCATTCGTAGCCCGCATAGCGGCCGGTCGGCTCGCTGTAGATCAGCTGGCCGAAGCGGTTATAGAAGCCGGATTCGCGCGTGGTGATCGCGACTGCGGCGAGCGGCGCCTCGAGCCCGAGCCGGCAGAGCTCGCGCGTGGCGTGCGGCAGCAGGTTGACGCCGACGCCGATCGCCTTCAGCTCGGGCGCTGCTTCATAGACGCGCGACGCGATCCCCGCTTCATGCAGCATCAGCGCGAGCGTCAGCCCGCCGATGCCGCCGCCGACGATCGTTACTTCCACGGCTTGCCGCCGAGCGACTGCGTGATTTCTTCCGCGCTCGCCCGGACGGCGGCTTTCATGCGGCTCACGGCGCGTTCATCGAACCGCTGGCGCGGTCCGGTCAGCGTCACCGCGCCGGCCAGCGCGCCGGCGGGCGCGAACACCGGGCACGAGATGCCCGCGACGTCGGCGCGGTACAGGCCGATCGAAACCGCGGCGACTTCGCGCCGCACTTCGTCGAAGCGCTTTCCCTTCGCGCCCGAGAACGCCTGCAGCAGCGTCGAGGTCGGGCCCTTGTCGAGCGGCCGGCGGTCGCCCTCGCGAAACATCGCCTCGCGGACGTTCTGCGGCGATTCGACCCTGCACAGGCAGACGCGGTGGCCGTTCTCGATCACCCAGAACGACGTGCTTTCCTTGGTCTGGGCGGCAAGCCGCTCGAGCGCGGGGCGCACCCGGTCGACCAGCCGGAACGTCTGCCGGTAGACGTTGCCGAGCTCGAACAGCGTGCTGCCGAGTGCGAAGCGTCCCGATTCGGCGCGCACCAGGTAACCGTAGCGCTCGAGCGAGACGAACAATCGCAGGATCGTGCTCTTGTACAGACCGGTTTTTGCGGCGAGATCCGAAAGCGAGAGGCTGCCCGGCGCCTCGCGAAACGCATCGAGCAGCTCGAACGCGCGCTCGAGCGAATCGACCCCGCGCCTGCGGCGTGTATCCATCGCTTCAGTCGCCTTGCAGGAAGTCGAGCGTCAGGCGCTCGAACTCGCGCGCCTTTTCGACTTGCGCCCAGTGCCCGCATTTCGCGAACACGTGCAGCCGCGCGTCCTTCAGCCGCTTCAGCAGCGCAAGGCCGCCCTCGATCGGCGAGAAGCGGTCTTCGAGCCCCCAGACGAGCAACGTGCGGCACGCGACCTTGTCGAGCAGCGCGCCGAGCTCCTCGTTGGCCGGCGGATTCTTCGACCACAGCGCGACCGTCTCCGGATCATTGGCCGCGGCGAAGCGCTGGGCGAGCAGGTCTTCGGTCAGGAACGAAGCATCGTAGACCAGCGTCTCGATCAGGCGGCGCAGCTTCTCGGGCGACGGCCCGGCGCCTTTATAGAACGCCTGGATCATCTTCACGCCTTCGGTCGGCCGCGGAGTGAACACCGTCTGCGTGATCGAGCCGTTGCCCATCGCGACCAGCCGGTCGATCCGCTCCGGGTAGTCGATCGCGAACTTGAACGCGGTCTGCGCGCCCATCGAGTTGCCGATGAAATGCGGCCGCGCAATGCCGAGCTGGTCGAGAAAGTCCTTCAGCACCCGCGCGACGTAGGTGAGGCGGCCTTCCTTGAAGACCACCTTCTCCGAGCGCCCGAACTGAGGCATGTCGACGAGCAGCAGGCGGAACTTCGCCGAGAGCGCGGGCACGTTCTGGCTGAAGTTGCTCCAGCCGCTCGCGCCCGGGCCGCCGCCGTGCAGGCAGACGACCGGCGTTCCCTGCCCGATGTCGTTGTAATGCAGGCGCACGCCGCCTGCCTGCAGGAAGGTGCTGCCGGGTCCGGTATCGCTCATGAGCGGAAACTCCTTTGCGTCAGATTCATTCAGGCGGCGCCGCTGACCTCGATCGCCGTGCCCGAGACGAAGCTCGCCTCGGCCGAAGCGAGGAACACGATTGCGTTCGCGATCTCCGCCGGCTCGCCCGCGCGGCCCATCGACGTGCGCGACAGGAGCGCGGTCTTCGCGTCTGCCGGCAGGCGGTCGAACCAATCGCGTACGCGCGCGCCCTGCTCGGTCAGCACGAAACCGGGTACGACCGCGTTCACCGTGATGCCCGACTGGGCCACCATCTTCGCCAGCGTGAACGTGAGTCCGAGCACGCCGGCCTTGGCCGATGCATACGGCAGGACAGCGCCTGCGGTGCCGGTCACCCGTCCGGTTCCGCGCGCGATTCCCGAAGAAAGATTGACGATCCTGCCGTAGCGTCTCTCTTTCATGGAGGGAATCACCGCGCGGCAGCAGAGGAATGTCGATTTCAGGTTGAGCGTGATCACCTCGTCCCAGATCTCGTCGCTCACGGCCTCGATCTCGGTCGCGGTGGTGCGGCCGCTGCCGCCGGCGTTGTTGACCAGGATGTCGATCGCGCCGTATGCACCGAGCGCGCGCTCGATCAGCGCGGTTACGTCGGCAGCGGAGGTGACGTCGGCCGCGGCTTCGAGAACCGTGGCGCCCGCATCGCGCAACTTCTGCGCGGCATCGCGCAGCTTCGCGCCGTTCGCGTCCGCGAGGACGAGCCGCGCACCCTCGGCCGCGCAGCGCTCGGCGGTGGCGAGGCCGATTCCCTGCGCCGCGCCGGTCACGATCGCGGTGCGTCCTTCGAGTCTCATGCCGACGGAAAAAGCGCGAAGCACTTCGACGAATTGAAGACGTACGACTCGACGTAGTCGACGATCTCCGGACGCTGCCCGAGCTCGGTCATCGCGCCGGCGAGGCAAATCCAGTTCAGCATCTCGTGCTGGCCGGCGTCCTCGATACGGGCGAGCGGCAGCTCGCCCCAACGCGTGAAGCCGCCGTCGCGCAGCTCGTCGCGCAGCTTGCGGTCCGCTGCCACGTCCGGGTAGAGCCGGTGGTGCTTCGCGGTGAGCGTCGCGTGCGACCAGCTCGAGGACGCGATCAGCGCCACGCGCCACGGGCTTTGCAGGAAGAAACGCGCGGTCGTGCGCCCGATATCGAAGCAGCGGCGCGGGCTGGGCGAGGGCGGCGAACGGTCGAGCGCCGCCTTTGCGGGGCTTGCGTCCGGGTTCGCCGCGCGCAGGATCTGATTGCCGTAGCAGTTGACGTGGAACGGCAGCACCGGATAGTCGAAGCCTTTGCGCTCGCGATCGAGGTACACGATCGTGTTGTTGAACGAGTGGGCGAGTCCGCGTTCCGCCCGGGTCTCGCTCGCGTAGGCAATGTCGAAGCCCTGTTCGAGCAGATGACGGCATAGCGCATCGGCCGCCTCGGGATGCCCGCGCACGCGCATCACCGTGTCCTCGGGCAAGCCCCAGGCGCTCTCGGTGGTCTGGAACGGGCGGCGGCCGCCGCCGTAGGGGCGGCACTCCAGCTCGTCGAACAGATACACGCAGAACGCCGGGATGCAATCCTTGCGGAAATTCTCGTACTGGTCGTCTCCCCAGATCAATACCAGGTCGGGCGCGAATTCGTCGAGCTCGCGCCGCAGCGTCTTGAACGCTGCGACCAGCCGTCGCTCGTGCTCGCGCGCCGCACCGACGCCTTCGTCCGCGCCCCATTCGGCCCGCATTTCCTTCGGCCAGCGCTGGTTATCGGCGTACAGATCGGCCGGGATGCGCCCGATCTCGACGCCGCGCTTCAGCATGCGCGGCCAGTTCTCGGGCGGCACGAGCAACCCGGGATAGTGGGTGAGGCCGACGCCTAGGATCTGGGACATGCGTTCACCTGATGGTGGAGGAGGATCTCGCGCCGCTCGCGCGAGGATTGCAGGATTGCCAGGCAGACTTCGGTGCTCGCCATTCCCCAGCGTGCATCGAGCAGGGTAGGGCGGTTCGTCGTCACCGCGTCGTACAGCTCGAGCAGCTCGGAGCTGCGCCCGCGGTGCGCCTCGACCGGGACTTCGCGACGTCCCTGCGCGCCGTAGACATAGATTCCGTCCGGATGCTGTCGCAGCACGCCGCGCTCGCAGCTGACGACCGTGAGACCGAAAAACGGATTGCGCCGCGGCGACGCTTCGTCCGCGCCGCCGCCCGGCCCGTAGCCGTAGGGATTGCCGGCGCGGACCATCGCGTACTTTGCTTCTGCAGAAATCGGTCCTCCGGGCCGCACCCGCGGAACCAGCGACTCGGGGTTGCGCATGCGCTTGCCGGATTCGCCGATGCCCCAGGTAAGCTCGGCGGCGTCGAAATAGCCGTAGCCATCGAACACCAGCGTGGCCGCCGCGCCGTCCTCGAATTCCAGCAACGCGCTGTAGTTGCCTTCGCCGTCGGGAAAGTCCGGATCCCAGCGCCCCGCGACGGCGCGCACACTGCGCACCATACCGCCTCCAAGGAAGCGCACGATGTCGGCCTGGTGCGGACCCTGGCGGAACACGACGCCCGAGCCTTGCTCGGTATTCACTTCAGACGCGACCAGCGCACGCAACAGCCAGTCGTTCCAGTTCCACGTCTGGATGTGGATCACGCGGCCGAGGTCGCCCGAGTCGAGGATCTCGCGCATCTTGCGAATCGGCGTGTCGTACGCCTTGGAATGCCCCTGCACGAACTTGATGCCGTGGCGCTCGACCGCCTCGACCATCGCGGCGCAATCGTCGAGCCTGACGGCCATCGGCTTCTCGCAGATCACGTGCTTGCCGTGGCGCGCAGCGGCGATCGTGTGCTCCGCGTGCAGCGAATTCGGCGAAGCGACCCATACCGCGTCGACCTCGGGGCTCGCGCACATCGCCTCGACGCTGTCGTACATCGGCACCGCGCGGCCGTAGCGCTCGCAGAAAAAATCCATGTTCGCGCTGCGCACGTCGGCCAGCGCAGCAAGCTCGACCTTGCCCGCGAGCGCAGCGAGGTGCGGCAGCACCTGCAGCGCCGCGATCCCGGTGCCCGCGATGCCGAGTCGAAGCGGTTTCACGCGGACTGCTTCGCCTCCGCGATGCGCTTCAGCCCCTCGACCGGGCTGGTGATGCCGGGAAAGTCGATCACCCGGTTGCGCTCCGGGTCGCGCACCACCGCGACCGTCGGCTCCTCGCCGCGCTCGACGCGCTCGATCTGCTCGAGCAGCATCTTGCGGAACAGCACGATGCCGCGATCCGAGACACCGAGGTTCTCGTTGGCGCGGTCGTAGATCGCGCCCTGGCTTTCCTGCGCCATCTGGTCCTGGCTAAAGAACGACTTCAGGTCGTACTCGCCGTCGGCCGTCTTCATCGGCGGCAGGTAGGTGTACGGGATCTCGTCGCCCTCGCGGGTGCGAACGCTCGCGTCGCGTGCCGGCGTGAACGCGACGAACACGATGCGCGTGCTGGTGTCGTCGATCGGCACGCGCCAGTGCATCACCTCCATCGGGCCGTTCGGGATGCGCAGGATGTTGGGAAAGATCAGCGGCGGGCGGATCTCCTTCTCCGGCACGTCGCCGCCGTAGACGATGACCTTGTCGATGCCCCACTCGCAATAGGAGAACTCGAGTTTCTCGATCGGCCGGCGGTAATACGGCGCGAACGGATGCTTCAGCCCGAGCCGCTGGTCCATCACGCCGTGCAGGAAGAACGTGTGCGTCGAATCGGCGGTGTTCTCCTGGATCTGCAGCCAGTTGCACGCGTGCGTCGGAAACATCTTGATCTCGCGCTTGCCGTCCTCGCGCACCAGCACGTCCCAGCGCGGCAGCAGCGGCGCGCGCGCCGGATCCGGCCCCATGTAGGCGAAGAGCAGCCCGCCCAGCGTCTGCACCGGGTACGACCTGAGGCGGATCTCGTCCTTCAGGCGGCTGGTCTTCGGCTCGAAAGGCTGCTCGATGCATTGGCCGTGCGTGTCGTATTTCCAACCGTGGTAGCAGCAGCGAATTCCATTCTCCTCGAGGTAGCCGTAGAACAGCGAAGCACCGCGATGCTTGCAGAACTCCTCGACGCAGCCGATGCGGCCCTCGGCATCGCGGAAGACGAGCAGATCCTCGCCCATGATGCGCAGACGTTTCTTCGGATTCGCCGCAGTGATTTCGCCGGCGGGGCAGAGCGGCTGCCAGTAGCGGCGCAGCAGCTCGCCACCCGGCGTTCCGGGACCGGTCTGCGTCAGGCGTTCGTTTTGTGCCCGAGTAATCATGGCTAGATCTCCATCACGGTTTCATTTCATGCCCAGCGTCGCGGGCAGCCACATCGTCAGCGGCGGAAACGCCAGCAGCAGCGCGAGCGTCAGCAGCAGCGCATAGAAGAATGGCAGGATACCGCGGTAGACCGTCTTCATCGGTACGTCGCGCGCGAGGCTCTGCACGACGAACACGTTGAGCCCGATCGGCGGCGCGATCATGCCGATCTCGATCACGATGACGTTGATGATCCCCCACCAGACCGGCGAGTAGCCGTAGCCGACGACGAGCGGCAGCACGAACGGCAGCGTGATCAGCATCACCGAGACCTCTTCGAAGATCGCGCCGAGCACGATGTAGATCGCGAGCAGCAGCGCAAGGATCGCGATCGGCGGCACGCTCAATTGCTGGACCGCCGCCACGGTGACCTCGGGCAGGCGCGACGCGGTCACGAAATACGACAGCACATTCGCGCCGATCAGCATCAGGTAGATCATCCCGGTCGTCGACGCGGCGTCGACCAGCGTGCGGTAGAAGATGCGAGGCGTCAGGCGCTTGCGCGCCGCGGCGACGAAAAACGCGAGCGCGGTGCCGATCGCGGCGGCCTCGTTCACCGTGAAGATGCCGGTGTAGATGCCGGCCGCCATCACCACCGCCAGGAACAGGACCGCCCAGCTGCCGATGGCCGCCGCGACGCGCTCGGCGCGAGTCGCTCTCGGTCCCGCGGGTCCCGCGCCCGGATCGACGCGCACGACAATCGCCGCCGCAACGAGCAGCAGCGTCACCGCAATCACGCTCGGCACGATCGCAGCGACGTACAGCGTGATGACGAACTGCTCGGTCAATACCCCGTACAGCACCATGATGATCGAGGGCGGCACGAGAATCCCGAGCGTGCCGCCGGCCGCAATGCAGCCGGTCGCGAGCGACGCGCGGTAGCCGCGCTCGCGCATCTCCGGCAGCGCGATGCTCGTCATCGTGGCCGCAGTCGCGACCGACGAGCCGCACACCGCGCCGAAGCCGGCGCAGCCGAGGATCGTCGAGTAGGCGAGCCCGCCGCGCCAATGCCCGCAGAGTGCCTGCGCGAGTCGATACGCATCCGCGGACATGCCGGCGAGCGCGGCGAATCCCCCCATCAGCAGGAACAGCGGAATCGCCGCGAGGTCCAGATTGCCGAGCGCGGTCGCGGTCTCGGTGCCGAACAGCGTCACCGCGGGCTTGAACCCGGCCATCAAGCCGAAGGCGACGAAGCCCGCAATTCCCATCGCCGCGCCGATCGGCACGTGCAGCGCGATCAGCACGAACATGCCGGCGAACCCGAGCAAGCCGATGATCAGCGGATCGGTCACGCAGCGCGTACGCCATCAGCATCTTCTGCTTCCTTCGCGCGCGGCGGGGCGCCGGTCATTGCGCGCAGCACGTCTGCGATGAACGCGATCGCCTGCGCGGGGATGCACAGCACCACGAGCAGCGTAGCGGCCGACCAGTATGGCGTGACGGGAATGCGCAGGTGCCAGGTGGTTCGCCCCGACTCGGCCATTCCTACGGTGTGCATCGCGAGCTGCCAGCCGATCAGCGCGACGAACGCGAGCAGCGCGCCCGAGCCGAAGGCATCGAGCCAGCGCGCCGCGCCCGGACCCAGCGCTTCGCCGAGAAAGCGGATCGAGATGTTCTGCCGCTGCGCGACGACGAGCGGCAGGCACGAGGCGATCACGATCGCGATTGCGAGGCCGCTGATGTCGTTCAGTCCCTTGATCGGCGCGTTGGCGACCCAGCGCAGCGATACGTCGAGCATCGTCAGCAGCGCAACGACGAGCAACCCGACGAAGCCGACGATTGCGATCGCTCGCGTGCCGCGGATGATCCGGCTCTCGAGCCGAAAGACGAAGTCCATGGTGGTGTGCGCGCGCGACGCTCACTTCCCCTTGCGGATCTCGTCCAGCACCGCCGTCATGGCGTCGTAGCGCTTGCGCCCCTCTGGGTTTTCCTGGATCCAGCGCTCGGTGATCGGCTGCAGGCGGGCCTTGATCGCGTCGCGCTCGGCGGCCGCCGGGAAGACGAACGCATGCTCCTTCTGCGGCCGCGTCTTCTCCAGGTTCTCGCGGTAGCGCTTGTCGAACTCGACGCCGTGCAGGCGCGACAGCGCGGCGCCGCTGTGCTTGTCGATCACCGCCCTGGCCGGCGCCGGCAGCGCGTTGTAGGCCTCGAGGTTCATGAACACGCCCGCCGCAGCAGTGCCGAACGGCAGCTCGTAGTGGTTTTTCGCCGCGTCGCCGATGCGGAACGCGACCATGCCGTTCCAGTCGGAGAGGACGCCCTGCACGACGCCACGGCTGATGGCTTCGGCCGCGCCGGAGACCGGGATGCCGCTGACCGCGGTGCCGCCCAGCAACTCGATCGTTGCGCTCTGGTAGGGGCCCGCGGAACGAATCTTCTGGCCTTTCAAATCCTCGATCCGGGCCAGCTTGAAGCTGGTATGCAGCGATTGCGGAGGGATCGAGAACGCGCCGAGGAATTTCGCCTTGTCGTAGCCGCGCAGCAGCCCGCGCTCGTACAGGCGCCAGTGGGCGAGCGAGCCCTCGAGCGAGCTCTCGATCAGGAACGGCAGCTCGAAAATCGTCGAGTCGGGGAAGTCGCCGGGCGTGTACCCCATCACCACGTAGGCAATGTCGGCGACCTTGTCGCGCACCAGCTTGAACTGCTGCACCGGATCGCGGCCGAGCGTGCCGCCGGCGAACAGGCGCACCGTGGCGCTGCCCTTGAGTGCTTCGTTCACTTCCTTGACCCAGGGCCCGAGCACGTCGTGGTTGAGCGCGCCCGGCGGCGGCGGGAAGCTGGCGAACTTCAGCTCGATCGCCTGCGCCCGCACGGTGGCAGGCGCGAGCAGCGCGGCGGCGAGCAGCAGCGCGGTCCATCGGCCGTTCATCGCATGTCCTCCTTGGAAGAAGAATCGTCTCATTCTGCGCTGCAGAATCTCTTTTCGTCCACGGTAATCGGGCGTACAGTGGAAGTCAAGGCGACGCAACAAAGGGGAGGGAATCATGGACACAGAACGCAGGCGCATCCTGCGCGCGCTGGGCGGGGCGGTCGCCGGAAGCGCGCTCGCCTCCTGCGCGCCGCTGCAGCCGCGCGAGCGGCTGAGCTTCGTGCTGGTGCACGGTGCGTGGCACGGTGCGTGGTGCTGGGAAAAGCTGGTGCCGCTGCTGCGCGAGCAGGGGCACGAGGTCAGCGCGGTGGAACTGCAAGGGGACGGCGCGGCGCGCCTCCCTGTGGAACAGATCAACCTCGGCGTCTACACCCGGCGCGTCACCGATGCACTCGACGCGCAGAGCGCGCGAACCGTGCTGGTCGGGCACAGCTCCGGGTGCCTCGCCGCCTCGCAGGCGGCCGAGGAGCGTGCGGAAAAAATACGCACGCTGGTCTTCCTGTCGGGGTTCGTGGCGGCGAACGGCGAAGCGCATCGTGCGCTGGTCGGCGCGGACCCGGCGCAGAAAGTCACCCCGGTGCTGCTGGTGGATTTCCGGCCGGGAACGAAGATTCCGCTGCAGACGCGGATCGACCTTTCGAAGCCGGACGCGGTGAAGCTCGCGTTCTACAACGATTGCAGCGAAGCCGATGCGCGCGCCGCAATTGCGCGCCTCGTACCGGAACCCGCCGCCCCTTCCGGCCAGCCGCTGCGCCTGAGCGCCGAGCGCTTCGGACGCGTCGACAAGATCTACATCCATTGCACCCAGGACAACGCGATTTCGCTCGCGAGGCAACGCGAGTTCGCGGCGAAATGGCCGCTGCGGCGCACGCTCACGCTGGAGTCCGGCCATTCGCCGTTCCTCAGCATGCCTGCGCGCCTGGCGCAGGTCCTGGGCTCGGAGCTCGGCGCCTAGACGCTACGCCGGCCGCTCGACGACCAGGTTGCTGACGACCGAGCGAACGCCGTCCACGCTCATCGCCACCAGCATCATGCGTTCCTGGTCGGATTTCTCCTCGACCTTGCCGGAGAGCGTGACCACTCCGTTTTGCGCATTGACCTGCAGGTCGCGCGCATTGATTCCGCGCTCCGTGACGAGGGCCTCACGCACCTTCTCGCTGAGCGCAATGTCTGCGGCAGGGGCTGCGGGCGTGGCTGCAGCCGCCGCGGGCGACGGTTGCGCGTACTCGGAAGCGGGTGCGCGGGCGACGGTCGTCTGCACGGAATCGGTCTTCTCGACGGTCGTAGTCTCACGGTCGCAGGCCGCAAGACCGATGGCGACCAGGGCGGGCAACACAAAGCGGATCGCTTGTCTCACGAATCCTCCTATCCGGAACCGAACATTGACTCCCCTGCGAGTTTCGTGCCAGCAGCGCACGAATCCCTGAAGATCAGGGCGTTAGGCGAGGATTCGCCGGCTCCGGCGAAAGAAAAAGGTCGTCGCTATGCGACGACCGAACGCCCCCCGGGTCAGCGGGGCGGAGGAGGCGGAGGCGTTCCGGGCGGAGGCGGGGGAGGAGCGGAGTAGGTGCGGCCCTGGCGGCGTGCGCCGGCCGCAGGCACCTGGTGTCCCTTGGCGTACATGCACTGCGAGTACGCGATGTCGTAACGGTGCTGCACGGTGCGGGCGGATGCACCGGCTGCACCGGCACCTGAGGTCGAGCCAACGAGCAGGCCCGCGCCGGCACCTACTGCGGCGCCTGATCTTCCTCCGACCAGCGCACCAGCCACTCCGCCGACTACGGTGCCGAGCGCTGCACTTCTTACACCGCTATCGACAGAGGCATCCTCGGGGGTCGTTCCGACCTGATTGCTCGCGTACTGGCGGCACTCGGAGTCGTCGAAGCGGAACTGGTCGAAATTCTTGTTGGTGCCCGGGAGCACCGTGACGCTGGGACCGCTAGGCGGTTGCGTTGCGCACGCAGACAGCGCCAGCGCGGCGACGAGCGCTGTCCAAACGTACGGCGAGCGGCTCATCGGATCAGTTCGAAGGCTGCGGTGCGACCCGCTGCCAGCCCCCCGGACATTCCTTCACGTACGGGTAGTACGCACGCGCATCCCCGCAGTAGTACCAATAGCCTGTTTGCGGGCCGTACGACGGCTGCACCGCTTCCTGCTGGATGTACGTCGTCGGCTGCGAAGGGACGTATACGACGCTTGCAGGATACGACGGGTAATACGGGTAGTACGACGGGTAGCCGTACCAGCCCCAGCCCGCGAGCGGCACGCCGAAGTACAATCCGACACCGACCCGCGTTCTGCCACGCGCGTCCGCAGATTCGGCGACTGCCGAGCCCAGGACAAACAGTGCGAGCACCAGGGCGGTCTTTCTGGTCAGTTTCATAGCGGTCCCCCGATCGGGAGGAGCATTTTCAATAGGGTGGCTAAGAGTAGCAGGGCCGATCCCCGGCAACCTGCAGTTTTGGTAACAATGTGTAAATCTAGATGAAGTCATGGATCTGAGCCTTCAAGTCGGCCGGTACGACATCCGCAAGTTGCTTGGCAGGGGCGCCACCGGAACGGTGTACCTCGCCAAGGACACGTTTACCGGCGGCGAGGTCGCGCTGAAGACGATCGAGCCGGAAGTATTCAACGATCCCGAGTTCGGCACCGTCTACCGGCAGCAGTTCCTCAACGAAGCTTCGCTCGCCGGCAAGCTGCGCCACCCGCATATCGTGGCGATCCTGGACGCCGTGGTGCAGGAAGATTCCGGCCACATCGCGATGGAACTGGTGACTGGCGGCGACCTC
>Ga0209382_10001927_pt1 | contig 31382 bp, 37 predicted proteins | sample SoiMetdeltSBSDD5_FD_187599 | JGI IMG/M metagenome (GOLD analysis project Ga0209382, IMG submission 187599) | Bulk soil microbial communities from a Populus tree surrounding site in Tennessee, USA - Soil MetaG P. deltoides SBSDD5 (SPAdes) (version 2) | ecosystem: Environmental > Terrestrial >...
GCCGACTGACGCACCCACGGCAGCGTGCGGACCTGCCGGAGCGCGTAGGCGATCTCGGCCTCGCGGCTCGCCAGGTCGGGCACATCGCCCGGGGCGTACAGCGTCGGCCCGTCGCACGGGCGGGCGCGGCCGCCCCGCGCGCGGTGATCGGGGGCGATCACCGCGTAGCCCTGGCCGGTCAGCAGGTCGGCCCAGCGGCGGAGGTCGTCCCCAGGACCGGCGCAATCCTGGGCATAGAGCACCACCGGGACGTCGCGCGGGGTGGGCGTGGCGCCGCCGGGTCGCGCGACGTAAGCGGCCTGCCAGGCGCGCTCCAGCGGCGCCTCGCCGCCGGCCAGCAGGGTGGTGCAGCCGGCCGCCGCCAGCGCGAGCGCGACGACGAGGCGGCTCAGCGCTCGCGGAGCTTGCGCGCGGCCTCCGCGCGCATCTGCTGCATCGCGCGCGTCTCCTGGTCGGAGTAACGCTCCTCCGTCCACGGGTCGGCGTGCATGTGGTAGCCGTTCTGCTCCCAGAAGCCAGGCGGGTTGACGTTGAGCACCTCGAACGCCCGCAGCCACTTGCTCGACTTCCAGAAGTAGAGCTTGGGGAGCACCAGCCGCATGGGCCCACCGTGGTCGGGCTCGATGTCCCGGCCGTTGTGCCTGAGCGCCAGCAGCACGTCGTCGTCGCGCAGGTCGTCCAGCGCCGTATTGGTCGTGTAGTCGGGGTCCGCGTGCTGCAGGACCCACCGGGCCTCCGGCAACGGCCGCGCCTGCTCCAGGACCCAGCGCGCCGACACGCCCTCCCAGGTGTTGTCGAGCTTCGACCATCGCGTGACGCAGTGGATGTCGGACGTCACCGTGATCCGCGGCAGCCGTTGAAACTCCTCCCACGTCCACGTCAGCTCGCGCTCCACCAGCCCGAAGCAGCGGAACGTCCAGCGGGCGGGGTCGAAGCGCGGGGTGCGGCCGTAGGTCAGCACGGGCCACTTCGTCGTGAGGTGCTGGCCGGGCGGGACGCGCGCGGCCAGCGCCTCCGGAACCTTCTTCATCCGTCGTTGCCTCCAGATCTCCCACAGGAGCTTGGCCATCGCGGGCCACTATAAACCTGCCGGCTCGCCCCCAGCCACGGTCATATAATGGATGCGCGCGCGACCCGGGAGGATGCGCGGGAGAGGAGCCGGGGTGAACGGCGAACGCAAACTCGCGATGTTCATGGACTTCGAGAACATCGCCCGCGGTGTGAAAGAGGCGCAGTACAAGCAGTTCGAGCTGAAGCTGGTCCTGGAGCGCCTCCTGGAGAAGGGCAAGATCATCGTCCGCCGCGCCTACGCGGACTGGAACCGCTTTACCGAGTACAAGCGTCCTTTCCACGAGTGGGCCATCGAGCTGATCGACGTGCCCCAGTCCCGCTACAGCGGCAAGAACTCCGCCGATATCCGGATGGTCGTCGACGCCCTCGACCTCGCCTACGGCAAGACCCACATCGATTCCTTCGCGCTGGTGTCGGGCGACTCCGACTTCTCGCCGCTGGTGTCGAAGCTCCGCGAGAACGACCGCTACGTGATCGGCCTCGGCGTGAAGTCGTCGTCCTCGGACCTGCTCGTCGCCAACTGCGACGAGTTCATCTTCTACGAGGACCTGATCCGCGACACCAAGAAGACCCGGCTGCTGAGCGGCATGCCCGACAAGAAGGCCGAGGCGATGGCCCAGCTCATCGACGCCATCCAGGCCCTGGAGCGCGAGAACAAGGAGACGCTCTGGGGGTCGATGGTGAAGCAGACCATGATCCGCAAGAACCCCGCCTTCAACGAGTCCTACTACGGGTACTCCACCTTCTCGAAGCTTCTGGAGGAGGCCGCGAAGCAGAAGATCGTCACGCTCGAGCGCGACGAGAAGAGCGGCACCTACATCATCACCTCGCTCACCGAAGAGGGCGGCCGCGCGGCCTGATGGACATGGGGGCCCCGACCTGACCCCGTAGTCGTTGAACCTCCGGGGTGTCGCTCCCGCCCGCGATGGGGCGGGGTTCCCCGCGCTTCCCCAGCTTCTTCGAGCGCGCCCCAGGCCGGCAGCATCGCGACCGGCAGGGCGTCCCAGTCGACGGTCCCATCTTCCCGGATCGGGAGTGCCAGCTTGCCGTCCCTGCTGGGCAGCGGCGCTCCGCCCTGAACACCGCCTGGTGGACCAGGAACTGGCGGACGACCTGCGGCGGAGCACCCCGGTCGACGAGCGGGTCCGGGTTCTCGTCGTCCTGAGCGAACGTGGCGATGGCGCCCGGCCGGACCGCCCCGCGCAGAACGCCCTCGTAAGAGGCTAGGCCGAGGAAGGTCCAGGTCCGGCGCTCGGGCATCGGCATGACGTAGATCGGGGAGCCGGCGAGGGCCTTGGCCAGGACCTGGCGGGACACGGCGGACTCGCCCCGCTGCATCTCGTCCTCCATCGCCTGGCTTCAATCGTTCCAGTTGTGAAGCAGCTCCTCGGCCTGGTTCCGGTCGGCCACCGCGTTGTGCTCCCAGGTCTGCAGCTCGTCCCGCTTCGCCTCCGCCGCGTCGCGCTCGTCGCGGATCTGGTCCGCCCGCTTCTTGGCCTGCTCCTTCGTCAGGGTGCCGTTCTCGATGGCGTCCAGGAGCCGCTCCTGCCGCAGCTCCAGGCCGGGGATGACGACGTCGACCAGGTGGGCTAGCTCCGCGTGGCGCGCGTCGATCTCGGTCGGGCTCGCGGCCTTGCCGGCCAGGTACTGCTCGAACGACTCGGCCGTGAACGTCCCGCGCAGGGCCTTCACCACCGCGGCGTGCAGCTCGGCCGCCGGCGCGGAGGAGGCGTTGGGGCAGGAGCCTGACACGCGGTTGGCGCTGCAGACGTAGCCCAGGCGGAGGTTCGCGCCACGCGTGACTGCGTGCATGGGCGCCCCGCAGACTGCGCAGCGCGCGATGTTCGACAGCATGTGCTTGCCCCGGAAGTTCTCGGGGCGGCCCACGAGCTTGTTGTGGATGCGGAGGAACTGCTTCGAGGCGGCGGCCAGCTTCTCGTGCGCGGCCTGCCACAGCTCCTCGCTCACGATGCGAAGCGACTCGTCCTGTCGCTCCTGGACCGTGCCGGTCAGCATGCGGATCTTGGTGCCGCCCCGCTTCCCGCGCCTCGTGCGGCCGCGTACGACGACACCACGGTAAAGGCCGCGCCGGAGGATCTCGCGCACGCCCTCGCCTGTCCATCGCTCGGTGATCGGCGGCAACGGCGGCAGGCCAGCCCCGATGCGCTCGGCGTCCTTGCGCGCGCGGCGGAGGCGCCCGGCCTCGGTGATCCGAGTGGGCGACTTCACGCCGGTTTTCTGCAGGTGCTTCGCGATCAGGGTCTGGCCCCAGCCTTGGGCGGCCAGCTCGAAGATCTTCGTCACAACGGCGGCCTGCTCCGGGTCGGGCTCGCGCCGAACCGCCTTGTCGACGCCCTCCAGGCGGACGTTGCGGTAGCCGTAGACCGAGCCGCCGGTGACGAGGCCCTTCTCGAAGCGGGCATTCAGCGCACGGTTCACCCGGGCGCGCGTCTCCTCGTTGTCCTGCTCGCCCTTCCAGGCCGTGACGACCGTGGTGATGTCGCCCGCGACGAGCTTCCGGTTGCCCTCCACCGCCCAGCACTCGACGCCAGCCTCGGTGATCTCCTGGATCGCCGTGAGCTGGCGAGCCGTGTCGCGGCCGAACCGGGACTGCTCCCACACGATCAGCGCCTGGAACGGCGGCTTCACGAGTGCGGCGCGCAGCGCCTGGTAGCCCGGCGGCTTCACGAGTGCGGCGCGCAGCGCCTGGTAGCCCGGCCGCTTCACGCACTCCTCGCCGCTGATCTCGTCGTCGCTGTAGACGTGCCGCTCGTCGAGCTTCCAACCGCGCGCCGCCGCGAACTTCTTGATCTCGTCGAGCTGCTGCGTGACCGACTTCAGCTCGGCCGTCACGCCTACGGCGTTCGCGGACGTCGGCGTCAACGTCGGGTCCACCGGCGCCACGGGGACGTGGGAGACGTTCAGGACACAGCCCGCGATGCCAGTAGAGGCCCTCACCGACGCGGTGAGCCCGCACCTGCCGGCCGCGCCGGTGGCGCTCGTGATGGACGCCGACGAGCTACAGCGTCTGCTCGAAGGGCAGTCGCGGTCGGTCGCATTGGTGATCGACAAGGACGAGCTGCGACGGCTCATCCAGTAGGGTGGCTGCACTGGGGGCCGTCGAGGATCATGACGCTGGGCGAGTTCGGGGCGTTCTGTTGCTCGGGCGGGAGTGCGATCAGCGCCCCGATGGCGCCACGCTGATCCGCCGCCGCCAGCCGCCCTCCTCGACCGTCCAGTCCTTCTGCTTGACCTTCAGCCACCGCCTCCTCGGCCCGCCGCCGGCGTCCGATGGACCTACGGCAGTCTGCCCACCGGCAGCGAGAACGAAAACGTCGCTCCGCGGTCCGCGTTCTGTGACGCCCAGATGCGGCCGCCGTGCGCCTGGATGATCGATCGGCTGATGGAGAGTCCGACGCCGGTGCCCGTCGCTTTCGTCGTGTACGAGAGCGTGAACATCCGCTGCATGTCCACGGCATCGAGGCCGACGCCGCAGTCCTTCACCGCCACGACCACGGCGCCCTGATCCAACCGCGAGGTCGTGATGGTGATCCGCCGCTCCGACCTTTCGACCCGTTCCATCGCGTCGATGGCATTAGCGAGGAGGTTCAGCAGCACTTGCAGCAGCTCGATGCGATCGCCGCGCACCGCGGGCAGATCGTCGGCGAGCTCCATGGCCACCGTCACGTGATGTTCCTGGAGTCGCGTCGCCGACAGGACCAGGACTTCACGCACCACGGTGTTGATGTCGAGCGCTGACGTCTGCACCGTATGGTGCCGGAACAACTCCCGGTTGCGCTGAATCACCGCCTCGGCGCGATGACCGGCGTCCACGAGATCATCCAGTCCCTCCTTCATGGCCTCGTGATCGGGCGGGATCTTCTCCAGCTGATACAGACTGCTGCGGGCGTTCATGATCATCGCCGTGAGCGGCTGCCGCAACTCATGCGACAGCGCCGCGGCGAACTCGCCGAGCGCGGTCAGCCGCGAAACGCGACTGATCTCCGCGTGCGCCTCTCCGAGGGCCTGCTCGGCCTGCCTCCGGTCGGTGATGTCGAAGCAGCAGCCGATGTAGCCGGCGAACTGCCCCGTCGAATCGTAACGAGCCGTGCCGAGATCGAGCACCCAGCGGTATTCGCCGTCGAAGCGTCGTAGACGATACTCCAGCCGGAACGGCACCCGCGCGTCGAACGCCGCCACATACGACGCGAGGCATACATCCAGATCGTCCGGATGCACGCCCTCCGCCCAGCCGTCGCCTAACTCCTGGGCGAGCGTCCGCCCGGTGAACGCCAGCCACCAAGGATTGAAGAAGTCGCAGCCCTTGTCGACACCGGACCGCCAGATCATCACCGGCGCCTCGGACACGATCGCGCGCTGGGCCTCGTGCTCTCGCGCCGCGGCTTCCGCGCGCTGGCGCCGACGCCGCTCGAGGATCCACGCGGCAACAACGCCCGCCAGCACCAGCGCAAGGCCGATCGCTTCGACGATGCCGATCCTCACGAGCGATCTCCCGCGACGCGCGGCCCATCTCTCGTGGTGAGGGCGTGTTCGATGGCGTCCAGAAGGGACTGCTCATCGAGAGGCTTCTGCAGGATAATTCGGCTCTCTGGCGCCGGTCCCGGCTCGTCATGCGCCGTGATGAACACGGTCGGAATCGCGCGCCCCTCGCGCCTCAGCCGTTCATCCAGCTCGAGGCCGCTCATGCCAGGCAGATTGATGTCGATGATCGCGCCATCGGCCGGGCAGATGCCCGCCAGCCACGCTTCCGCCGAGTCGAAGGCCCGTACGCCGTAGCCGTGCAAACGCAGGAATCGCGTGAGCGCACGCCGGACGTGCTCGTCATCCTCGACGACGACAAGGGTGGGGCGCCGATCGGTCACGGTTGGCCTGGGACGTAGGCCGTCATGAGCCGAAATGTAGGCGACAGCATACCCTTCCCGCTGCCACGCGGTAGCTCACAAGCGCGGATTGCCAACCAAGGTCCAGAATCCGATACACCTTCCCCGCCGGCTGCGCCTCAGCCGCAAGCGGCGCAGCGAGAACCCCGGCCAGCGAGGTCAGTAGGAAGCGGCGGCGGTCCATGCCGGGGATGGTGGGGCGGGAGAATGGTTCAGGTCAAGCGAGTCGTCCGTTCCGTCGCAGCCACCACCGCCCGCTAAATCCGGACCTGTTCAGCTTCCCGCCCCGCGCGCCATGCTGATCCGCCGCGGCCACCGATCCTCTTCGAGCGTCCAGCCCCTCTGTTCACCTTGAGCCACCGCCTCGTCGGCCCGCCCTCGTACGCGCTGGCCTCGTCTTTGGCGACTTAGCCCTCGTACCCGCGCGCGACCACCTGGCCCCAAGCCTTCAGACCATCCGGCGCGAGCCGCCGCACCGGGAAGACCAGGTCGCTCCCGGCGACGACGTCCTCCAGAGGGGCGCGGCGCTCGCGCAGGGGCCGGCCGGTCAGGTCGCGGCGCTGCTGGTAGAGCAGGTCGAAGCCCATGAACAGCGGCGGCGAGGCGACGGCGTCCGGGTCGGGCTCGCGCAGCCAGTCGAACCGGGACCGGAGTTGCTGGTCGTAGTTGGCCACCTCGCCGTCGAGCACGAGGGTCCGCGCCGACAGCTTCGCGACCGCGGCCGCAATGTCGCGGAAGCGGCGCGTGTGGTCGACACCATTGCGGCTGACGAGGCGGACGCGGTCGCGGTCCTTGTAGGCGACGATGCGCCAGCCGTCGACCTTCTCCCCGTAGATCCAGCCGGGCCGGTGGAACGGCCCGCGGACCAACGTGGGGGCCATGGGGGTGTACTCGGGGACCACAAATAGTATCTTACCGTCCCTCAGCGCGCGCCCTTCGGCCCGCGCGGGTCGATGGTGTCGGGGAGGCAGATTGCCGGGTTTGCCTTCCCTTTTTCGAGCCTCACTACAGCATCGTCGCACGACACCTTGCGTTCATAGCCGCCCAGCGGGTGCCACGCTCCGTCCACGTTCATAACCCACAACACCCACGCGCACTCCGCTGACGCCGTGCCGACCGACGCGACGAGGAGCAATGCGACGAGCAACGAAGCTCTACGAGTCCGCCCGGCCTTGGTCTCCCTCGGTCTGCTGAACTGAACGACGACGAGCCGCCGTCTCCAGGCGCTGTGCGTCCCGGTACGGCTTCCCGATGCGGTCGGACAACGCGATACCGAGCCCCCCAACGAGCATCATCGGCACGAGCGCCAGGAGCGCCCACATGCCCCCGACGAAGTACACGCGGCGAGCGGGATGCCCTGGCCAATGACAAGCCCGCCGATCATCGCCGACCACCCGAGATAGCGCCGCGTGGGCGTCAACGTCGCCCGCATCAACTGGTCGTTGGGATCGCTGTCACGCGGCCGCGGCCACGACACCTCGCACCCCGCGAAGGTGAGCGCCGCGACTGCCGCGACGAGGATGAGCGCCCCGAAGAAGTAGCATCCGACTAAGAACAGCACCCAATCGGACACGGTAGTCAGATCGTACCGAAAGCCCAGAGCGCCGCCCGCGAAGAAGCCCACGAACACACAGACGATGGAGAACCGGACCGTGCTCACCGCACCGCCGCCCACGCCGCCATCTGCACCGCGCCCCGTGGCGTCGGCGCAGTCACGGCGGAGGCCACCCCGTCGTTGAGCACCGCACCAAGATGCCGCTGTCCTCAAACTCGAATATGATCATGAACTGACGCGTGGACCGTACCCGCCCACGAACGCATGCGGGAAGCGGCGGCTTCAGCGAAGAGGCGTCGTAGATCAAGTCTCCCTGTTCATTCGAGTAGTCGGGCGGGCCATAGAAAGCCCGGATCTCGGCCTTCGTTGTCTTGCGTTCGACAATCTCTCCGGACAGCCCCTGGGCGCCCGCGACAGAAGCGGCAACGAGCAAGACGAGGAGGGGCTGCGCTGCGACCCATGGCTTGGCCCTCAACGCGTCCACGCCGCCGGCAGCACCGCCGAAGCTAGCTCCGGCGGGGTACGGTGTGGCGGCGACACCGTGGCGGGCGGTGTATGCCAATTGTCGGACGTCCGATGCAGGAGCTGCAGCTCGGGCTCAGTGGGCGGCAGGCGGAGGAACGCGAGCGCGGCACGGAGGGTGGCGAGGCGCTGGTCGCTCACTCGATGACCTGATCGGCCCGGGCCAGCAGCGACGGCGGGATCGTGAGGCCGAGGGCCTTGGCGGTCTTGAGGTTGATCACGAGTTCGAACTTGGTCGGGTCCTCGATGGGAAGCTCCGCTGGCCTGGCACCGTTCAAGACCTTGTGAATGTGCCAGGCCGCCTGCCAGTGCAGGCGGTTGTAGTCCGGAGCGTAGGCGATGAGCCCACCGGCCTCCACGTGTCCGCGCCCAAAGAACGACGTCGGCAGTCGCGCATCAATCGCGACCGTGGCGAGGCGCGTGCGGTGGATGAAGAACATTGGATCACCGACGACCCATACGGCCCCGGCGCGCCCGGCTGCGGCGGCGCGGAAGCCTCCCTCAATTTCGTCGGGGCTCGCGATCTTCAGAGACTGGATCTGAATGCCGCGAGACCCGGTCAGGTCCTCCAGGTCTCGTACCGTGGCTTCGTGCAAGGGATTGGTCGGCGTCCACATCACGGCCAGGCGTTTCATGTCGGGTACGGCTTCCCGCAGGAGCTCCAGCTGCTTCGCATTGAGGTCCGGAAGACGTGGGCCCGGTGACGTTACCGCCGGGGCGGGCGAGGCTGGCGGCCAGGCCCAGCGCCACTGGATTGCCCACGCCGACGATGACGATCGGTATTGTTCGCGTCGCTTGATGGGCGGCACGAGCGGCCGGCGAGGCCACCGCGACGATCAGCTCGGGCTTGAGCCTGATCAGCTCGAGGACGAGCTCGGGAAGTCGGGTGGACTTGCCTTCGGCTCACCGGTATTCGATCTGGATGTTCTGGCCCTCGACGTAGCCTCGCTCGCGAAGGCCGCGGCGGAACTCCTCCATGGCCTCTCTCGACGCTTCCGGCGCGCTCGCGGAGAGAAAGCCAATGCGGCGGACATTGCGGGCCTGCGCGCCGGCGGCAAACGGCACGGCCAGGATCCCAGCCAGCGAAGTCAGCAGGAAGCGGCGGCGGTCCATGCCGGGATGGTGGGGCGGCTCACGCGTCGATGTCAAGTGAGTCAGCACGGCGGGCGATCCGCGCCCCGCATTCGCATCCGACCAGACCACCGGCCCGTCGACGCCGGCCTCCAGCTCGCCGCAGGTCGGTGGTCCAGGTAAAAGGCGTCCAGCTCGGTCAGCAGCGGCATGGCGAGCGCGGTCTCATCACCCCGCGCGATGCCGCACAACGAACGCCTTGACGTTGCAGTTCAGGCACTCGCCGACTCGCGTCTCCGCGCGACGCTCTGCCAGCAGCATGTGCACGGTAGCGCGTACATCCGCTTCCTGACGACTAGTTACCGAAGCCAGGCAGTAAATGCAGATAAACTTCGGGCTGTAGGCGCTGAGGAACGCGTCGATCTGAACTGGCATGGTTCAGCGACCGAGCACGTCGCCGATGATGCCGCTCAGCTCCCACGGGTCGACGGGCTTGAGCAACTTGCGGGCGAACGCGGCTTCGGCCAGTCGAGGCACCTGTTCCTGCGCGAACTCAGACACCAGGAGCACGGGGACCGGGCGCCAGGAAGGTCAGGGCCAGCGCGGTGGGGTCGATGGACGGGCCGCCGGCCGCGGTCTGTGTGGCGTCCAGGTCCACGACCTCCTGCACACGCGCGCCGAGCTTGTGGTCGGCGTGCTCATCGGCCTCGGTCGTCGTGTGCCCGATCACCTCGGCCCGGCCCTCGGCCGCGCGCGCCTCGCGGAGCTTCCCGGCCCGCTCGGCCCGGTGGGCGTCGATGCCCTGCCGCTTGGCCATCATCAGGAGCTTGTCCTTCGCGACCTCGCCGGCCAGGTAGGCGCGGTGCACCTCGTTGACGACGTCGTCCGCCGCCGCCTCTCCGGCCCAGTTCACGGCGACGCGGCGGATGCCGTTGAGGGTCGTCGCGGAGAGCGGTGCGGGCTTCACGAGCGGTGCTCCTCGACAGTGGCGGGCGGCCGGGCGTTAGTGCCCGCGAGCTGCTCTATCATGGTAGCGAAGCGCGGGGTCATGCCCGCACCTGGCCGAAGAACGGAACCGCGAGCGGGCTACGAGTCAGGCAGGCGGGGAGTTCAACGACTCCAGCGGCAGAGAGATGGCCCCCAAGCCCCCCGTCGCTCGGAGCGCCCCGGCGGAGCCGTGCACTCCTCGAGATCGCGCTAGCGGTACCGCTCCACGCGGCCGCGGTCGCTGACGAACGCGGTCAGGATCCAGCTCACCACCGAGATCACCAGCGCGCCCAGCATCGCCGGCAGGAAGCCGTCGATGTCGAAGCCGGGCACGAGCCAGGCGGTCAGCGCCAGGCAGATGCCGTTGAGCACCAGGAGGAACAGCCCGAGCGTGATCAGCGTGAGGGGCAGCGTGAGCACGAGCAGCACGGGGCGGACGAGCGCGTTGATGAGCCCCAGCACGAGACCGGCCAGGAGCGCGGGCACGACACCGTCGAGCCGGAGCCCGGGCACGAACGCCGCCGCCAGCGCGATGGTGGCCGCGTTGACGAGCACGCGGACGATGAAGCCCACGGCGGGCGGTTACTCGACGCCGTAGGGGCGCAGCAGGGCGTCGATCGACAGCGCGCCGGCCCCGCCGATGAGGACCGACAGCGCCATCGCGATCAGCACGAAGTTGAACTCCCAGCCGTTGCTCTGCCCGGGCTGGGAGGCGAGGAAGAACCCGTGGGGCCGGTGGACCTTCGCGATCGCGACCAGCATGATCACGATGAGCCCCACCGCGGCCGGCCGCGACAGGAAGCCCACGATCATGGCGACGCCGCCGAGGAACTCCACGAGCACCGCGAACGTCGTGGCCGCCGGCGGGATCCTCAGGTAGCGCTGGAACGTCTGCGCGGTGGCGCGTAGTCCCTGCCCGCCGAACCAGCCGAACAGCTTCTGGCCGCCGTGGGCGACGAACACGACGCCGAGGGCGAGGCGGACTACGAAGCGTGACCACGACGGATACGTCCCGAGCAGGAGATCGAGCGCGTCGTCCATGGTATTCTCCGCACGGTGAACGGCGTTCGCGTCAGGGTGGCTCGTCGGTCGGGAGTCTACACCATCTGGACCGCGTGCCTCCTCGCGCTGGCGGCCGTCCTCGCGGGCGACGTCGCAGCCCAGACGGCGCCCGAGCTCGGCGCCGATCCGGCCATGGTCAAGGGCCCGGCCACGGTCCCGGTCACCATCGTGGAGTTCTCCGACTATCAGTGACCGTACTGCGCCCGTGTCCAGCGGTCGCTGGACCAGATCATGAAAGACTACGACGGCCGCGTCCGCCTCGTCTTCAAGGACTTCCCGTTGCCTTCGCACGCGCTGGCGCGTCCCGCCCACGAGGCGGCCCGCTGCGCCGCGTCGCTCGGTCGGTTCTGGCCCTACCACGATCGCCTCTTCGCCGGCCAGCCCGACTTCGGCCGTGACGACCTCGTCCGCTACGCCGTCGAGACGGGGCTCCCCCGCGCGGCGTTCGAGCGCTGCATCGACGAGCGACGCTTTGCTTCCGCGGTGGAGGCCGACGTGGCCAAGGCCCGCGAGCTCGGGGTCCGCTCGACGCCGACCTTCTTCATCAACGGCCGGCCGCTGGTCGGCGCCCACCCTGTCGAGACCTTTCGCAAGGTCATCGACGACGCCCTGAAGGCGGCGCGCTGATGCCGTTTGTCGCGGTGGCGCGCGCCGACGAGATCCCCGTCGGGCACGGCACCTTCATCGAGCGCGACGGGCTCCCGGTGGCGGTGTTCAACGCCGGCGGCGGCCGCTTCTACGCCACGGGCCCCACCTGCCCGCACGAGGACGGACCGCTGAGTGAAGGCTGGATCGAGGCCGGCACCGTCGTGTGCCCGTGGCACGGCTTCGACTTCGACCTGGCCACCGGCCGCTGCAACGTCGACCAGGATCTCTCGGTGCCCGTGTACGCCGTGCGCGTGACGGACGGCGTGGTCGAGGTCGACCTGCCGTGAGGGTGCCCGTGAGCAGCCTCTACGTCGACGCCGCCGCGCAGCCGTGGACGGAGCGGCGGCCGGGCGTGTTCTGGAAGGTCCTGTGGGAGGAGGGCGAGCTCAAGGCCCTGCTGGTGCGCTACGCGCCCGGCGCGACGGTCCCCCGCCACCGGCACCTCGGCGACGAGCAGGTCTTCGTGCTCGAGGGCAGCGTGTCCGACGACACGGGCACCTGCACCGCCGGCAACTACGTGCGCCGGCCGCCCGGCTGCGTGCACACCGTCCGCAGCGACGACGGCGCGCTCGTGCTGGCCGTCCTCTCCGGGGGCACCCAGCCCCTGCCCGCGAAGGGCTCCCCGCGCGGCGAATTCACAGGTTGCTGAGAACCTACGAGCGGTTGTACCGTGGACAGTCGTCGGTAGGCTGAAGTTCCCGACAGCGGCCGCCGGCACGAATCTGTACGACGAGAGGTTGTCGTGGGAGAGAGAGCGGTCAAACACGTCCGGAAGTTCCTGGGGCAGCGCCTCCGCGCGCTTCGCAAGCAGCACTCCCTCAGTCAGGAGCGCCTGGGCGAGCGGTCGGGACTCAGCGGCAAGTTCATCGGAGAGGTCGAGCGCGGCGAGAAGTCGATCTCGATCGACAGTCTCTATCACGTCGCCGTCGCCCTCGACATCCCGCTGCGCGAGCTCACCGACGTCCGCGCCGACAAGCCCGCCAGCGTTCCGACCGAGGAGGCCGAGAAGATCTTCGCGCTGGTCTCCGGTCGCCGTCGGTCCGAAGATCTGAAGAAGGCGTACAAGGTCCTGCAGGCCATGTTCGGGCGCGCGTCGTAGCCCTCCGTCGGCGGCGACGCGCCGCCCAGCGTCTCCACTTCCCGACGAGGTGCCTCTGCGATGACGACGGACCACGTGTGGCTCGGTTTGGGGCTGGTCGGGCAGGCCTTTTTCTCGGCCCGCTTCCTGGTGCAGTGGATCGCCTCGGAGCGACGTAAGCAGAGCGTCGTGCCCGTCCAGTTCTGGTACTTCTCGGTCGGCGGTGGGCTCATGCTGCTCGCGTACGCGATCTACCGGCACGATCCCGTCTTCATCCTGGGCCAGGGGGCCGGCCTGTTCGTGTACGCGCGCAACCTCTACTTCATCCGTCGCGCGCCGCTGGCCGAGCACCCCGGGTGAGCCTCACGCCGGGTGATAGAATGACGCCACTTTTGCCGCAGAGGAGACCGACGTGGCCTCGACGCTGAACTGGAGTCAGGTGCAGACGCGTCCCATCCTGATGATCCCCGGGCCCACCGAGCTGCCGTGGCCGGTGATCCAGGCGCTGAACCAGCCCCCGACCATCCAGTATGACCGCGGCTTCGACGAGCACGTCCTGGAACCCACGACGCTGGCGCTGCGCGACGTGTTCCAGACCCGCAACGAGGTCCTCATCATGCCGGGCTCCGGCCGGACCGCGCTCGAGGCGGGCGCGCTCTCGGTCATCGAGCCGGGCGACCGCGTGCTCGTGGTGGGCGCCGGCGTGTTCGGCGTCCTCATGCGCGAGATCATGGGCCGGGTCGGCGCCGAGATGACCGAGTTTCCCGTCGAGTGGGGCGCGCGCCTCGACCTCGACCGGCTCGCCCGCGAGGCCGAGCGGCTGCGTCCCAAGGCGATCACCCTCGTGCACAACGAGACGTCGACGGGCACGACCTACCCGGCGGCCGAGGTCGGCAAGATCGCCCGGGCGAGCGGCAGCCTCTTCCTGCTCGACACGGTGTCGTCGATCGCCGGCATCGACGTCCGCACCGACGAGTGGGGCGTCGACCTCAACATGACCGGCTCGCAGAAGTGCCTGGCGGCGCCGCTCGGGATGGCGCTCGTCTCCGTGAGCCCGCGCGCGTGGGAAGCGATGGAGAAGCGCTCGGTCCCCGCCCACTCCTACGCCTACGACCTACTGCGCTGGCGCGACCAGTGGATGCCCGTCTCCCGGGGCGGCAAGGTACCGGACGGCACCGCCCGCCGCCAGCCGGTGTCGATCCCCACGCACCTCACCGAAGCGATGCGGGTCGCCGTGCGCCTCATCCTCGAGGAGGGGCTCGAGCATCGCTTCCGTCGTCACGCCGTCGCCGCCGCGGCCCTGCGGGCTGGCGCCGCGGCGATGGGGCTGGAGATGTTCCCCGACCCCTCGATCCTGTCGAACACGGTGTCGTCGCTCAAGACTCCCAAGGGCGTCGACCCCGCGGCCGTCGTCGCCACGATGCGCGACCGCTACGGGATCCTGATCGGCACCGGGCTCGACAAGATCCGGACGACCACCCTGCGCATCGGCACCATGGGCATCACCGCCAGCCCGCAGTACGTCCTGCCGACGCTGTCCGCGCTCGAGCTCACCCTGCGCGATCTCGGCCACAAGGCCGAGCCCGGCGCCGGCGTGGCCGCAGCCCAGGCCGTCTTCGCGAACGGCGGCTAGGAGGCTCGTATGCCCGATCCATTGATCGCGGTACCCGATGATTTCCCGAGTGTGTTCGAGGGGTCGGCGGCGCACGAGCGGTCCAAGAAGATCGGGGAGACGCACGTCGTCACCGCGCGGGGAGCGGACGACGAGGCGGAGCTGATCAAGCGGATCGGGCGGGCGCGGGTGGCGATCAACATCCGGGCGCACGCCCGGTTCAGCGATGGCGTGTTCGCGGCGTGCCGCGAGCTCAAGATGGTCTCGGTGTGGGGGACCGGGACCGACAACATCGACCTCGAGGCGGCCGGGCGGCGCGGCGTCACCGTGTGCAACACGCCGGGGGTCAACGCGTTCGCGGTGGCCGAGCACGCCATCGCGCTCATGCTGACCGTCGGCCGGAAGATCCCGCGCATCGACCGCGAGATGCGCGGCGGCACGTGGCCCCGGGAGATGCTCGTGCAGTGCCTCGGCAAGACGCTCGGCGTCTTCGGCACCGGCACCATCGGCGCCCGTGTCATCACCCTCGCCAAGGCGCTCGGCATGGAGGTGCTGGCCTGGAGCGCGCGTGGGGACGAGGCGCACATCCGCAGCCTCGGCGCCCGCCCCGCCGCGAAGGACGACATCCTCCGCGAGGCGGACTTCGTGTCGCTGCACCTGCGGCTCACCCCGGAGACGCGCGGCTTCCTGACCCGGCGTGAGTTCGCGCTGATGAAGAAGACCGCGATCTTCATCAACACCGGCCGCGGCGCGCTCGTCGACCGCGAGGCGCTGCTGGACGCGCTCCGCCAGAGCCGCATCGCCGCCGCCGGCCTCGACGTCTTCCACGAGGAGCCCGTCAAGCCCGACGACGCCATCCTGACGCTCCCGAACGTCGTCCTCTCCCCGCACAACGCCGGCCAGACCCCCGAGGTCATCCGCGACGGCCTCCTCCGCGCCGTCACCAACGTCGAAAACTTCCTGAAAGGAAGCCCGACCGACGTCGTCGTCGCCCCGGTGAAGTAGACGCCGAGAGGCCGGGCACGTCAGGCCGCCGGCGGTCGCGGGCGGCAAGCCGACACGCATCCAGCACGCGGCTCTCGCGGGCGTGGTGGGCGGCGGGGGCACGGACGCCCCACGGGCGCGCCTCATGGCGAGCCGTCGTCGCCGTTCGAGCGGAGGGCGCGGCGAGCGAGCCGCCGACGAGTCGACTGTCCGCCGACCCAACCCCCTCTGGGAGATGGGGGGCCGAGCGAGCCGTGCCTGGAGCGAGTTACGGCGACAGGCGAGCCATGCAGCGCGCCCGGGGGACGCCCGTGCCCCCGCCGCCCACGACGTCAACTCGCGGGTGGGTCGTTCTCGAGGACGCGCGCGATCGCCGCCTCGTCGGCGCGCACTTGCACGCCGGCGCGTTCCTCCTGCAGCAGCATCGGCGAGCGGGAGTCGCGGTCGGCCCAGCCGCGGTTGAGCGCCTCGGTCATCTCCTCGAGGACCATGTTGGCGATACGCATGGGCACCTTGTGCTCGCGGCCGAGGCCGACGGCGAGGGTCACGTCCTTGTGGGCCAGGCGGAGGGCGAAGTTCGGCGGGTCGTAGTTGCCGAGCAGGAAGCCGTTGGCGAGCCGGTCGAACGTCCGCTGGCGGCCGGTGGCGCCGTAGCGCACGGCCTCCCACAGCTCGATCGGCTCCACGCCGGCCTTCACCCCGAGCGTGAACACCTCGGCCAGCGCGGTCTGCACGCAGTAGGTCGTCATGTTGTGCACGAGCTTGGCGATCGAGCCGGCCCCGATGTCGCCCACGCGCCGGACCTGGTCGCCCATGGCGTCGAGCACGGGCTTGAAGCGCCGGAACACCGTCTCGTCGCCGCCGACCCAGATCGCCAGCTTGCGCGTGCGGGCGCCGCGCGGTCCGCCGCTCACCGGCGCGTCCAGCATCGGCACGCCACGCCGCGCGAACGTCGCGTGGAGGCGCCGCACGACCGTGGGCGAGTTCGTCGACAGGTCGAAGTACGCCTTGTCGGAGCCGAGGCCGGCCAGCAGGCCGTGCTCGCCGAGCGCGACCGCCTCGACCTCGGGCGGGCCCGGGAGCGAGGTGAGCACGACGTCGCTGGCCTCGGCGACCTGCCGCGGCGTGTCCGCCCACACGGCCCCGGCCGCCAGGTGCGGCTTGGCGGCCTCGGCCCGCAGGTCGTGCACGACCAGCGCGTGGCCACCCTTCTGCACGTTGGACGCCATGCTGGCGCCCATGATGCCCAGTCCGATGAATCCGACTTTCATGGTCCCTCCACGTCGGTTGCGCGGGTGCGCTGCGAGAAACGCCAGGACCATAGCACCCGGCCGGCCCACTTGCACGCGGCGGGCGGCTCGTCTACCTTGCGACTCACGCGGGTCGAATCGAAAGGAGCCTCACGGTGGAATTCCCCACGCTCACCTACGAGCGACTCCAAGTCGGTGAGGAGTTCGTGTCCGACACCTTCCTCGTCACTCCCGAGGAGATCGAGACCTACGCGTTCGCGGTCGACGATCACCATCCGTGGTTCTTCGGGAGCTCACCGTTCGGGAACGCCGTGGCCCATCCCACGCTGCTGGGCAACCAGGCGCTGCGTCTGCGCCACAGCCGCTACACGGTGCCCGGCGGGCTGCACGCCAAGATGGAGTTCGAGTTCGTCGAGCCGATCCGGCCGGGCATGCGCGTGCGCTCGCGCGGCCGGGTGATCGACAAGTACGAGCGCCGCGGTAAGCCCTACATGGTCACCGAGTTCACGACCGAGGACGAGACCGGCGCCGTGCTGGTCCGCGGCCGCTTCACCCAGATGCTCTTCCGGGACTGAGAGAGCCACCATGGCGACCACGACGTCCACCGCCGTCTCGATCGGGCAGACGCTCCCCGAGCTCGTGAAGCACATCCCGCAGCGCCGGATCGACGCGTACTCCGGCGTGCGGCCGAACTACATCCACAGCGACGAGGCCTTCGCGCGGAAGAAGGGGTTCCGTGCTCCCCTCGCCCAGGCCATGATGTCGACCGCCTACGTCTCGGAGCTGATGACGCGTTTCGCGGGCGCCGGCTTCGTGAAGGGCGGCAAGATGGCGATGACGTTCATCAAGCCCGTCCTCGCCGGCGACACCCTCACCGTGCGCGGCGTCGTCAAGGAGGCGCAGCCCGAGGGCGCGCGCACGCGCGTCGTCGTCGAGGTCTGGTGCGAGAACCAGCACGGCGAGAAGACGGCCGTCGGCACCGCCAGCGGGCTGCTGGAGTGAGCATGGAGATCACGCACCGGGTCGTCGAGACCAACGGCCTCCAGATGCACGTGGCCGAGGCCGGCCAGGGGCCGCTGGTCGTGCTCTGCCACGGCTTCCCGGAGTCGTGGTACTCGTGGCGCCACCAGCTCCTCGCCCTCGCCCGCGCGGGGTATCACGCGGTCGCACCCGACCAGCGCGGCTACGGGCAGACGACGGCGCCCGAGGCCATCGACCAGTACACGATCTTCCATCTGGTGGGCGACGTCGTCGAGCTCCTCGACGCTCTCGGTGAGCCGACGGCGGTGATCGCCGGCCACGACTGGGGCGCGCCGGTCGCCTGGCACGCGGCGCTGCTCCGCCCCGACCGCTTCCGCGCCGTCATCGGGCTCAGCGTCCCCTTCCGGCCCCGCGGGGCCACGCGTCCCACGAGCGTGATGGCGCAGACGCCCGACGCGCTCTTCTATCAGCTCTACTTCCAGGAGCCCGGCGTGGCCGAGGCCGACCTCGGGCGCGACCCGCGGGCGACGATCCGGCGGTTGCTCTACTGGGCCTCCGGCGAGGGAGGCGATCCCGCCAGCGGCCGGGTCCGCACGGGCGAGGTCGGGATGGTGCCGCGAGCCACGGGCCTGGTGCAGAGCAGCCCCGAGCCGCCCGCGCTGCCGTCGTGGCTCAGCGAGGCCGACCTCGAGTTCTACGCGGGCGAGTTCGCGCGCGTGGGCTTCCGGGGTGGGCTCAACTGGTACCGGAACATCGACCGCAACTGGGAGCTGCTCGCGCCGTGGACGAGCGCGCAGGTGACGGTGCCGGCCCTCTACGTCGCCGGCGACCGGGACCTCGTGCTGGCCTTCCGGGGTATGGACCAGCTGTTGCCGGCGCTGCAGCGGTTCATCCCGAATCTCCGGAGGACGCTGATCCTGCCGGGCTGCGGCCACTGGACCCAGCAGGAGCGACCGGCCGAGGTCAACGCCGCGATGCTGGAGTTCTTGAAGGATCTCCGCTAGCCGGCCCGCAGGCCCTCGAGCCCCTTCCAGTCGAGCTCGATGCCGTGGCCCGGCCGTTCCGGCGCCACGGCCAGCCCCGCCTCCATCCGCAGCGGCTCGGCGATGAAGCGGTCGAGCCCGAAGCCGTGGGCCTCGAGGTAGGAGCGGTTCGGCGCGGCCGCCAGCAGGTGCACCGTGAGGTCGTGGGCGCCGTGCGAGGTCACCGGCAGGTTGAACGCCTCGGCCAGGTGACAGACCTTCATGAAGACCGTGACGCCGCCGCAGTTGGTGACGTCGGGCTCGGGGAACGTCACGCCGCCGGCGGCAATGAGCTGGCGGAACTCGTGGAGGGTGTGGAGGTTCTCGCCGGCCGCCACCGGCAGGCCGCCCTCACGCACGATGCGCACGTGGCCGGGCACGTCGTCGGGGATGGTCGGCTCCTCCAGCCACACCGGCTCGAGCGGCAGCAGCGCCCGGGCCGCGCGGATCGCGTCGTCCACGCTCCAGCGCATGTTGGCGTCGACCATCAGCGGAAAGCCGGCGCCCAGATGTGCCCGCATGGCCCGCACCCGCTCGACGTCCTCGTGCAGCGAGGGGCGACCGACCTTCATCTTGATCGCGCGGAAGCCGCGCGCCAGGTTGTCGTCGGTCTGACGCAGGAGCGCGTCCAGCGTGAAGTCGAGGTCGATGCCGCCGGCATAGCACGGCACCCGCGGATCGAACCCCCCGAGCAGCCGCCAGAGCGGCGTCCCCTGCCGCCGCGCGCGGAGGTCCCACAGCGCGATGTCGATCGCCGAGATGGCCAGCGCCTGGGCGCCGCCGCGGCCGCCGTAGTGTACCGCCCACCACATCGCCTGCCAGAGCTCCTCGATGCGCTCGGCGTCGCGGCCGTAGAGCAGCGGCGCGAGGTCACGCGCGATCAGGGCGTGGACGGCGGCCCCGCCCGTCCCCACCGTGTAGGTGTACCCCACGCCCTCGGCGCCGTCGGCGTCGCGCACGCGCACGGTGACGAGCTCGAAGCCAAGGATGGTGCCGTGCGTGCTGTCGGAGAGCGCCACCGGCAACGGGATGCGGTAGTGGTCGGCCTGGATCTCGCGGAGCGTCATCGGCGGCAGTCTACCGCAGTATCATGGGGCCCAGGGGGCGGCGCCATGGCCATGTACTGGAAGGAGATCACGGTCAACTGGGGGGAGTCCGACCCCTTCGGGCTCGTGTACTACCCGCGGATCGTCGCGTGGTTCAACGACACCGAGCACGAGCTGTTCCGCATCGTCGGCTATCCCATCGAGCAGATGATCAAGAACGACCGGACGACCTTCGTGATGGGCGAGATCCACTTCCGCTTCATCGGCCCCGCCGCGTACGGCGACCGGATCGTCACGACGATCACGCTGGCCGAGGTCGGCGAGCACACGCTGCACTGGAACTGCAAGGCCAAGAACGCGGTGACCGGGGCGCCCGTGAGCGAGGGGCGGGCGACGCGCGTGTACGCGCGCATCAACGAGGACGGCACGCTCAAGGCGCACCCGATCCCCATGGCGATGGTCGACGCCCTACGCGAGCTCGGCGACCTCAAGCACCTCCGCACCAACAGCGGCCCCACGAGGCTGGCCGCCGAGCGCTAGCGGGGGCGCGACGTCCCGGCGCTCCGGAGGACCGTGGACCTCTCGGCGACCATCCACCGGCTGGGCGAGACGCTCGGCTCTGTGCTGCGCGACCAGGAGTCGCTGGCGCTCTTCGCGACCGAGGAGCGCATCCGCGGCCTGGCCAAGGCGCGCCGGCTCGGCGACGAGGAGGCGGGGACGGCGCTGGCCGCGGCGATCGCCGGCCTGCCCGACGACGCCGCGCGCGTGGCCGCCTCGGCCTTCGCCGTCTACTTCGACCTCGTCAACCTCGCCGAGGAGGTCCACCGCATCCTGGCCCTCCGCGAGCGCGAGCGCGACCTGCACCCCGCGCCGATCGGCGAATCGATCGGCGCGGCGATCGCGACCCTGGCCGCGCGGGGCGTTCCGCCCGAGCGTGTGGCGGACCTGCTGCAGGCGCTGCGCGTCGAGCTCGTGCTGACCGCGCACCCCACCGAGGCCAAGCGGCGCACGGTGCTCTCGAAGCTGCAGCGCATCGCCGAGGCGTTGCGCGGGCTCGCCGAGCCGGGCCGGCTGCCCCGCGAGCGCGAGGCGCTGGAGGCGGCCTTGCACGCCGAGATCACGACCCTGTGGCTGACCGACCGCGCGCGCACCGCACGGCCGGCGGTGACGGACGAGGTGCGGACCGGGCTCTACTTCGTGGACGCCGTGTTCTGGGAGGCCCTCCCCCGCATCCTCGACGACCTCGACACCGCGCTCCGCGCGCACTACCCCGGCCTGGCGGCGCGCCCCGGCTGGCTGACGCTGGCCTCGTGGATCGGCGGTGACCGCGACGGCAACCCCGCGGTCACGGCCGCCGTCACCGCCGAGACTCTGCGGCTGCACCGGGGCCTCGCCGTGGAGCGCCACCGCCGCTCGCTGCAGGAGCTGGCGCGCCGGCTGAGCGTCAGCGGGCGCCGCTGCCCGCCGCTGCCCGCGCTCGAGGCCTGGCTCGGCGCGCGTCGGCCGCTGCCCTCGCACGTCGCGTACCTGGAGCAGCGCTACGCGCACGAGCCCTACCGTCTGGCCCTGTCGCTGCTCGCCGCCGACCTCGACGTCGCCTCGCAGGACGACATGACGGCGCGCCTGCTCGAGGACACCCCGCACCGTGCCCGGCTCACCGCGGACGAGCTGCAGCACGTGCTCGACCTCGTCGCTGGCGCGCTGCCGGAGGCGCTCGCGACCGACGGCCTGCGGACGATGCGCCAGCAGATCGACACGTTCGGGCTGCACGCGGCGCGACTCGACGTGCGCGAGGACTCCGGCCGCCTCGCCGCGGCGGTCGGGCGCGCGCTGGACGGGCTGGGCGTCGTATCGAGCTTCGAGCGCCACGACGACGCCGAGCGCGCCGCGATCCTGGTCCGCCTGCTCCTCGACGATCCGCCGCGGCCGGCCGCCCTCACGAACGCGGTGAACGCGATGGACGAGCGGTGCGCGGAGACCTGGCGGCTCTTCCGTCTGCTGGCGCGGGCCGGCCGCCTCTACGGCCGCACCTCGCTGGGGCCGGTCGTCGTCTCGATGACCCGCGGTGCCGCCGACGTGCTCGCGGTCCTGCTCCTCGCGCGGTGGGCCGGCGGAGCGCCGGGCCTGGTGGTGGTGCCGCTCTTCGAGACCCTCGCGGACCTCGACGCCGCCCCGCGCATCATGGCCGAGCTGTTCTCGGTGCCGGTGTACGCCGCCAACGTCAAGGCGTGCGACGGCGAGCAGATGGTGATGATCGGCTACTCGGACAGCAACAAGGACACCGGCTACCTGGCGGCGAGCTGGGCGCTCTACCGGGCGCAGGAGTCGATCGCGCAGGTGTGCGATGGCCACGGTATCCGCCTGACGCTCTTCCACGGGCGGGGCGGCAGCGTGGCGCGCGGCGGCGGGCCGGCCGGCCGAGCGATCCGCGCCCAGCCGCCGGGCACCGTCCGCGGTCGCTTCCGGGTCACCGAGCAGGGCGAGACGATCGCCTCGCGCTACGCCGATCACGACCTGGCCCACCGGCACCTCGAGCAGATCGTGAGCGCCGTCCTGCTCGCCTCCGCCGAGGACGCGCATGACGTCCCCGCCGACTGGCGACGCGCGATGGACGCCATGGCCGAGGCCGCGCGCGACGCCTTTCTCGGGCTGGTCGAGCGCACGCCCGGCTTCCTCGACTTCTGGCGCGCCGCCACCCCGATCGAGGAGATCAGCCGGCTCAGGCTCGGCTCGCGCCCGGCGGCCCGCGGCCGCGGCACGCTGACCCGCGCCGACGTCCGCGCCATCCCCTGGGTGTTCTCGTGGATGCAGAGCCGATTCAACTTGCCGGGATGGTACGGGCTCGGCGCCGGCCTCGGGGCCGTCGAGCCCGCGCGGCTGCGAGCGATGTACGCCGGCTGGCCCTTCTTCCGAGCCCTGCTGGACAACGCCGAGATGTCGCTGCTCAAGGCCGACCTCGGGATCGCGGCGCTGTACTCGGCGCTCGTGCCCGACCGCGCGCTCGCCACGACGATTTTCCTCGCGGTGGAGGCCGAATACGCGCGGACCCGTGAGGCGATTCTCGAGGCGACCGGGCACGCCGAGCTGATGGACGGCGACCCGGTCATCCAGCGCTCGATCCAGCTCCGGAACCCCTACGTGGACCCGCTGAACTACCTGCAGGTCGAGATGCTGCGCCGCCTGCGGGCCCTGCCCGACCCCGACGGCGCCGAGGCCCAGCGTCTGCGTGAGGTCATCGTGCTCACCGTCAACGGCATCGCCGCCGGCCTGCGCAACACCGGCTGAGTCCCACCACCTGGCACTCCCGGCTGGACCTCGGTCCCAGCGGTCCGGCGCTTTGGTCCCATTTCGCGAACGCTCGACAATGTCCAGTCTCCTCGGAAGCACCGTAGAAGGCACGCAGGGCCCGGAGGTGCGTGACCCGGCCCGGCTACGTGAGCGCGCCGGCTGGGGGGCCCATGAGGACAGGTGTCGTCGTGGTTCGTCGCGGGTGGGTCGCTGCGGTGGTCGCCCTGGTCCTGACGCTCGCGGCCCTCCCCCTCGCCTCGTCTCCCGAGGCCCGCCCGGTCAACGTCCTGCTCCTGACCGGCGCGGCCAGAGGGACCCCGGCCCTCGTCGCCTTCGAGGAGGCGTTCCGCTCGACGCTGAGGGCCTCGATCGCGGACCCGGTCGTCCTGCACTTCGAGTCCGCCGACCTCGGCAGCTTCGCCACGGACCAGTTCGAGCGACAGTTCGCCGAGCTACTCCGGGCAAAGTACGCGCGGATCCCGCCCGACGTGATCGTCGTCACCCACGGGCGCGCGCTCGGGTTCGTCGTCCAGCACCGGGCCTCGCTGTTCCCGCGGGCGAAGATCGTCTTCGGCGGGGCGCACCGGGGCGCCCTGGGCGACGTCGCCCTCGGCAGCGACGTGACCGGGGTCTGGCTCTCCGTCCCCTGGGGCCGGACGCTCGACGCTGCGCGTCGCCTCCAGCCCGGCGCGAAACGCGTCGTCGTGCTCGGCGGCACCACACCGACGGACCGCATCTGGATGGGGGACGCCCGGTCGCAGCTGGCCCAGCAGGCCGAGCGCTTGCGGATCGACTACCTGCCGGACCTGCCGATCCGGGACATCGAGCGGCAGGTCGCGGCGCTGCCCGACGGCACGATCGTCCTCGTCGGGGCGTTCCTGCGCGACGCCGAGGGGCGCGAGTTCCTCGGCGGCGAGGGGGTGCAGCGCATCGTGGCCGCCTCGCGCGTCCCCGTCTACGTGGTGAACGAGACGCTCATCGGCACGGGCGCCGTCGGCGGTCGGGTGCTGAACTGGGTCGGGCTGGGCGAGCGAGTCGCCGAGCTCGCGCGCCGGACGCTCGCGGGCGAGCGCCCGGCCCCGGACGATGCCGGTCCCTCCAGCTACGTCTTCGACGCCCGCCAGCTGCAACGCTGGGGTCTGGACGAGCGTCGGCTGCCTGCCGGCAGTGAGGTCCGGTTCCGCGAGCCGTCGGCGTGGAGCCTCTACAAGTGGTACATCCTCGCGGCCGGGGCCGTGGTGGTGACGCAGGGGCTGCTCATCTCGGGGCTGCTGGCCAGCCGCGCCCAGCGCCGTCGGGCGGAGTCGATCCTCGCCGAGCGGCTTCGCTTCGAGACACTCGTGTCCGATCTCGTCGCCACGTTCGTCACGCCCATGCGGGCGAGCGACGTCGACGAGACGCTGGGCCACATGCTCGAGCGCGTGGCGGAGGCGCTGGCGGTCGACCGCGTCGTCCTCGCCGAGATCGATCCCGCGCTGTCGGGCATGCGGGTCACCCACTCGTGGGTGCGCCCGGGCGTCGCGCCGGGGGCGACGACCGTCTCGCGGGAGCGCTTCCCGTGGATCGCCGGCCAGGTCCTCGCCGGGGACGTCGTCCGCATCGATCGCGTCGCCCACCTGCCCGACACCGCGGCCACCGATCGGCGCAACCTCACGGCCCTCGGCATCCGCTCGCTCGTCGCGGTCCCGGTGATCCTCGAAGGCAAGGTGACGGGGGCCCTCGGCCTCAGCACGCTCCGCACGGAGCGCGTCTGGCCCAGCGAGCTCCTCCCGCGCCTGCAGATGGTCGCCGACGTCTTCACGGGGGTCCTGGCCCGACGTCGCGCGGAGCGTGACGCGCTCGAGAGCGAGGCCCGCCGCCGCCAGGCCGAGGAGGAGGCCCAGCGGCAGCGCGAGGATCTGGCCCACGTGCTCCGCGTCACGACGCTGAGCGAGCTTGCGGCGGCGCTCGCCCACGAGATCAGCCAGCCGCTCGGCGCGATCCTGAGCAATGCCCAGGCGACGCGCCGGCTCCTGGACAACCACCGGGCCGAGCCGGAGGAGCTCACCGACGCCCTCGCCGACATCACCGACGACGCCAAGCGCGCGGCCCAGATCATCCACCGACTGCGGGCGATGTTCAGCAAGCGTCGGGTGGATCCGGTGCCGGTGGACGTCAACGCGCTCGCCCAGGACGTGGTCGGCTTGCTCCGCACCAATCTCGGCCGCCGGGCCATCCTCGTGCGCCTGGACCTCGGCGCGGCCCTTCCGCCCGTGCTGGGTGACGCGGTCCAGCTCCAGCAGGTGCTCGTCAACCTCATCATCAACGCCGCCGAGGCCATCGACGCCGTCGACGTCGGCGCGCGCATCATCCGGGTGGAGTCGTCACGCTCGGCGCCGGAGCGCCTCGTCGTCGCCGTGCGCGACAGCGGCATCGGACTCAAGGCGTCGGAGCTCGAGCGGGTCTTCGAGCACTTCGTCAGCAGCAAGCCCCACGGCCTCGGGATGGGCCTGGCGATCAGCCGCTCGATCGTCCAGGCCCACGGGGGCCGGATCTGGGCGACGGCCAACGAGGGCGCCGGCCTGACGGTGCACGTCGAGCTGCCCTGTCGCGCGGACGCGTGACGCCGGCTACGACCGCGTCGAGACGCGGCGGTAGTCGGTGGGCGTCGAGCCCGTCCACCGCCGGAAGGCCCGATTGAACGCGCTGACCTCGGAGTAACCCAGCAGGTACGCGACGTCGGTGAGCGTGTTCTTCCGATCGCGGAGGTACCGGAGGGCGAACTGCCGTCGCGTGTCGTCGACCAGCCCCGTGAAGGTGACGCCGTGCTCCTCGAGGCGCCGCTGGAGCGTGCGGGCGCCGACGGCGATCCGCCGCGCCACCTGGGCGAGCGTCGGCTCGCCGTGTCGCATCGACTCCGCGATCGCGCGCCGGACCGAGGTGAGCAAGCCGTCGGCCGGCGGCATCTCGTCGAGGATCCGCTCGAGGAGGTCCTTGAGGATCGGATAGAGGCGGGCATCGGCCGCGGGGACCGCCCACGCGGCCAGCTCGGGCTCGATGACGAGGGCGTTCGTGGTGTGGCCGAACGAGACCGGCGCGCCGAGCACGCGCACGAGCTCGACGGTCCGGGCCGGCGCCCGATGCTGGAACTGCACCTCCACCGGCGCCCACTCCGCGCCCGCCATCAACCGGATCGTGCCCACCGCGACCGCGAGGCTGTACTCGTCGTGCTGCCGGTGGCTCACCGAGGGCAGGTGCAGCACGTGGCGCAGGTACGATCGTGACGCGCCGGGGACGAACGCGACCTCGGCGGCCTCGTTGTGCACCCGCAGATAGCGCGCGACGTTCTCGAAGCCGACGCCGAAGGTGGGCGAGTTCAGGACGACGTAGACGAGCGCGCCGATGTCCTTGGGATGGAAGTGCTCGCCGAAGTGCAAGCCGAAGTGCTCGTCGCCCGTGTCGCGGGCGGCCGCTTCCAGGATCCGCGCGAAGTCGGCCGACGGGATGAACCCGTGCGGATCGTCGAGGACGCGCCGCTCCAGGCCGAGCGATCGCAGGATGCGGCCCGGATCACCGCGGGCGGCCTCGATGGCATCGCCGAGTCCGGTGGCGGCGGCCAGGGAGATGAGCGGCGTGCGCCGAGCCGTCACCGCCGCGCTCCCCTCGACCGTGCGGTGGGCGTACGGTCAAGCGAATGTCGTCCGACGTCAAGACGCCACGTGACGCCGCCTCTACCATGCGCCGCGGCGGGGTAGTCGTCGGTGGTGGGCTGGGCGGAGCCGGGCGCCCCCGAGCGATGTGCGCGGGAGGACGTGAGGGTGGACTGGCTCTGGTCGGAAGACGTGCTGTACTTCGAGTACACGCCGATGACGGTCGAGTACGATCTCGCCCTCGACGCCTTCACGGTCGCCCGGGCCGACATCCAGGCCTCTCCTCCCCGACGTCGCCTGAGCCTCATCGTCGTCGTCGGCAATCGGACGATCACCGTCGAGCACCTCACGCTGGAGGCCGCGATCACCGAGGGTCGGCGCGTACTGGAGCGGCTCATCGGGGAGCACCGGGGCGACCTCGCCGGGCTGACGACGGACACCGCGTACGTCTTCGACCTGGGAGGCCGGCGCCTCCGCTGAGCTACCCCGCCCAGCCTGCGCCGTCGGTGGTGGGCGTGGGAGGGCCGAACGGCTCCGCCCGCCGGCGCCGTTCGTCAGCGGTGAGCCTCAGTCGAGCGTGAGCACGGCCTTGCCCGGGAAGCGCCGGGCCATCAGATCCTGCGCGACCTGGCCGATCTCGGTCCACGGCCGCTCCACGCTGATGTGCGGGGCGAGCTGTCCGGCCGCGACGAGGTCACCGAGGCGTCGAAGGCCGTCGCCGGCCGGGTCGTTGCCGAGCTCCACGAAGAGGTAGAAGCCGTACAACGTCGTCCGGCCGCTCACGAAGAACGTGCGCGTGTCGAACGTGACCTCGGCCGACGCGGAGACGCCCAGGGTGACACACATCCCGCCCCGCTCGAGAGCGGCCAGCGCGGTGCCGAGCGTGCGCCCGCCCACGGAGTCGATCACGAGGTCGTACTTGGGCGAGGCCGGGATGTCGTCGCCGACGACGACCTCGTGGGCGCCGAGCTGCCGCACGCTCGCGGTCTGGTCGACGCGGCGGACGCTCCCCGTCACGTGGGCGCCACCGAGCCGTGCGAGCTGCACCGCGAAGTCACCGACGCCGCCGGTGGCGCCGGTGACGAGGACGCGACGCGCGAGGATCTGGCCGCGCTTGGCGAGCGCGTAGAGCGCGGTCAGTCCCGCCACCGGAAACGTCGCCGCCTGCGAGAGGGTCACCTTGGCGGGGAGCTCGGCCAGCGCATGGGTCGGCACGACCACGTGCTCGGCCCAGGCCCCCTCGGACAGGAGCCCGACCACGCGCGCACCGGCGCGCGGACCCGAGCCGTCGGCGGCGGCGCGCTCGACGGTGCCCGCGAGGTCCCAGCCCGGTCGCCAGCCGGGCGCGGCCATGCCCGAGCGTCGCACCTCGCCGCGGTTGAGGGAGATCGCCCGCACGCGCACGATGGCCTCGCCCCGGTCGGGGACGGGATCGGGCACGGGACGAATGACCAGGCGCCCGGGGGCCTCCGGATCGACGACGACGGCACGGTTGCTCACGACGGACCTCCTGCGATCACGTGCTCGCGGGTCACGATGAAGGGCGGCCCCCCCGGCGCGAGGAACCGCGCCCGGTCGGCGACCGCCGCAGTGTAGGCGGACGAGCCCGCCGCGGCGCGCAGCGCCTCCGGCGAGTCGAACCACAGGAGCGTGACGCCGTCGTAGGCGGGCGCCCGGCCGGCCGTGTAGGCCGAGCGACGCGTGGCGCTCAGCACGCACCGGCGCAGCCCGGGGACGGAGGCCAGCAGCGGCCCGTGGACGTCGCGCCAGTGGCCCTGGAACGCGTCGACCGACGAGCCCGGCTGGCGCGTGAGGAACTCCACGGCCTTCACCGCGTCGGGGCCGACTCCGCTGTCGACGACGACGTGCTCCTCGGTGACGATGAGCCCCATCGTCGTGCGGTCGATGAACTCGGCCTCGTCGGCCTGCACCGCCTCGTGCTCGGGGCCACGGGTCATCGCGCGCAGGGCGTTGGTGTCGTCGGCCCAGACCTCGGCGATCCCGTCCCAGGCCGGCTCGCCCTTGGCGTACGCGGTCGCCAGCGTGTGCGACTGCACGTACCGGCGCACGCCGGGCAACCCAAGGACGACCGCGGGATGGCGCGTCAGCCAGTATTGCTGGAAGGCGTCGACCGCCATCCCCGGCTTGCGCTTCAGGAACGTGAGGACCTTGACCATCGGCCGTCGCAGGATACCATTCGAGGCCACGTCACACGAGGGAGGCGCACGCGATGAAGCGCAGCACCGACCGCATCCTGACGACCCACACGGGTAGCCTGCCCCGCCCCGCGGACCTCACGACGCTCCTCGAGGGGCTCGACGGCGGAGCCCCGCCCGCCCCGGCGGCCTTCGCCGCGCGCGTGCGCCGGGCCGTGACCGACGTCGTCCGGCAGCAGATCGACGTCGGCGTCGACGTCGTCAACGACGGCGAGCAGGGCAAGGTCGGCTACTCGACGTACGTGCGGCACCGCCTCACGGGGTTCGGCGGCGAGAGCGTCGTCGCCGGCCGGGCGGACTGGGCCGACTTCCCCGAGGCAGCCGCACGGGCCGAGCGACGCTCGGCCATCGCGCGCCCCGCCTGCAACGGCCCGATCGAGTGGAAGGACCGCACCGCCGTCCAGACGGACGCCGACAACCTCCGCGCGGCCCTGGCCGGCGCGCAGCCGACCGAGGCGTTCATGACGGCGGCCTCGCCCGGGGTCATCGCCCACTTCCTGCGCAACGAGCACTACCCCACCCGCGAGGCGTACCTGGCGCGTCTGGTCGACGTGATGAAGGAGGAGTACGACGCCATCCACCGAGCCGGCTTCGTCCTCCAGGTCGACTGCCCCGACCTGGCGATGAGCCGGCACCTGGCCTTCGCCGCGCTCAGCAACGCCGAGTTCCTGAAGATCGCCGAGGCCAACGTCGAGGCGCTGAACCACGCGCTGCGCGACATCCCACCCGACCGACTGCGCCTGCACCTGTGCTGGGGCAACTACGAGGGGCCGCACCACCGCGACATTCCCCTGCGCGAGATCCTGCCCATCGCGCTCAAGGCCCGCCCCCAGGCGCTGTCGTTCGAGGGCGCCAACCCACGCCACGAGCACGAGTGGGTCGTCTTCCGCGAGGTCAAGCTCCCGGACGATCGGCTCATCATCCCCGGCGTGCTCGACTCGACGACCAACTTCATCGAGCACCCCGAGCTGGTGGCGCAGCGGCTCGTGCGCTACGCGGAGGTCGTGGGACGCGAGCGGGTAATCGCGGGCACCGACTGCGGCTTCGCCACCTTCGCCCGCTCGACGCTCCAGGTCGAGCCCGAGATCACCTGGGCCAAGTTCCGGTCCATGTCCGAAGGCGCCCGCATGGCGTCGGCCCAGCTCTGGCGGTAGCGTCCCGGGGCAGACGTTCGGCGAGCACGCCACCCGACGTGGGCGGGGTGCGCACGAGGCGAGCCCCCGGCGCGCCACTTGATGGCGAGCCGTCGTCGCCGTTCGAGCGGAGGGCCTCGACGAGCGCGCCGCCGACGATTCAGCTGTTCTGCGACCCAACCCCCTTGTATCTCTCGTGAGCGGCGCAGCAGTAAGCTGAGCCGGGTGAAGGTGGGCGGGAGCCCGTCACCCCCTGGGTCTCCCAAGACCGTCCCAGAGCTCGGGGCCCCGCCCACTGTTCCATCATCGAACCCGAACAGTCGCTTGGGCCCGCAGAGCCCGCATTCGCAAGGACGGGTCATGGAACATTTCTTCACCGGCATCGATGTCGCCAAGGACCAACTGGACGTCCACGTCCGCCCCACCGGCGAAGCCTTCCGGGTCTCCCACGACAGCGCCGGCATCGCCACGCTGCTCACTCGTCTGCGGGCGCTCGCCCCCACGCTGATTGCCTTGGAGGCCACGGGTGGCTTGGAAGTCTCGCTCGCCGCTGCCCTGGCCGCCGCTGGACTGCCCGTTGCCATCGTCAATCCCCGGCAGATTCGCGACTTCGCGCGCGCCACCGGCCAATTGGCCAAGACCGATACCGTGGATGCCCGGGTGATTGCGCTCTTTGCCGAGGCCATCCGCCCGACGCCCCGGCCGGTCCCTGATGAACAGGCCCAGGCGCTCGGGGAACTCATGGCCCGCCGCCGCCAACTCGTCGACATGCTCGCCGCCGAGCAGAATCGACGCCGCCAAGTCCGCGATCGCCGCGTGCAGCGCCAGCTCGATGCCCACCTCACGTGGCTCGAGGAGGCCCTGCGTCGTCTCGACCACGATCTGACCACCCTCGTGCGCTCCTCCCCGATCTGGCGTGACGCCGATGATTTGCTCCGCTCGGTGCCGGGCATTGGCCCCGTCACCGCGTGCACCCTTATCGCGGATCTGCCGGAACTGGGCCATCTCGATCGCCGTCGCATCGCGGCGCTGGCGGGCCTGGCGCCGTTTGCCCGCGACAGTGGCACCATCCGGGGCCGCCGGATGATCGCCGGAGGGCGGGCGCCCGTGCGCCGCGTGCTGTACATGGCGACGCTCGCCGCCATCAAACACAACCCCGTGATCCGCCTCTTCCACCGCCGGCTGGTGACCGCCGGCCGGCCCGCCAAGGTCGCCATCACCGCGGCCATGCGCAAGCTGCTCACCATCCTGAACGCGATGCTTCGCGATCGCCGCCCATGGCAACCCGCTTGACTCGCAACACAGTCGCTCTGGGGGATGGGGGGC
>Ga0209382_10001928_pt1 | contig 31375 bp, 28 predicted proteins | sample SoiMetdeltSBSDD5_FD_187599 | JGI IMG/M metagenome (GOLD analysis project Ga0209382, IMG submission 187599) | Bulk soil microbial communities from a Populus tree surrounding site in Tennessee, USA - Soil MetaG P. deltoides SBSDD5 (SPAdes) (version 2) | ecosystem: Environmental > Terrestrial >...
CCGGGATCTGGATCTGTTGCGGCCGATCTATCAGCAGACCGCGGCGTACGGGCATTTCGGCCGCGAGTTGCCGGAGTTGACCTGGGAGCGCACCGACCGGGTCGCCGACCTCAAATCAGCCGCCGGATAGCCTGGCAGCCCGGTGGCCATTTCGACCCTCTAGGCGCTAGCCGGGTCAGTCCCGTACGGAGATGTCCAGGCCCGGGTTTGCCTTGATCAGGTGGGCAAGCCCGGACAGCAGGGTGGCGAAGTCCGCGTGTGGTGGCTGGATCTCCTCCGGGTCGATGAGTTCCTGCGCGTGCGCCCAGTACTCGTCCTTACGCTTGGTCCGGTTGTAGAAGAACCGGACGAAGGTCAGAATCGAGCCGAGAAACTCGCGGTAACTCGTCTCGTAGAGGTCCATCATCTTCTCTTCGGAGGACGGGTTCCGCAGCACCTCGTCCACCGCCTTCGCCGCGGCCCGGCCGCCCCGCATCGCCAGCGTGACTCCGGTGGAGAGGAGTGGATCGACGAAGGCGGCGGCATCGCCGACCAGCACCCAACCCGGACCGTGGAACCGGCTACAGGTGTAGGACCAGTCCCGGATGGAGCGGAACGCGCTGACGCGTTCGGCCGGCCCGGTCAGCCGCTGGATCTCGCTCGACCGCCGGTGCTCGTCGTAGAACAGGTCCTCTGTAGACAGCCCGGAAGCCTTGAGCGCGGCTGTCGACGTGACGTACCCGACGCTGACTGTTCCGTCATTGAGCGGAATGAACCAGAACCAGCCCGCCGGCCGGTTCTCGATGAGGATGTCCCCCGCCTTGGTCCCTTCCAGCAGGTGGCATCCCTGGAAGTAACTCCATACCGCCACGTTGCGAAGGTCCTCGTGCCAGCCGGTCAGGTCCAGCCGGCGACCGAGCACCCTGCCCTGTCCCGAGGCATCCACCAGGACCGTGCACCGGATCTGTTCGACTTGCTCCTCGCCCTTGCGGACGTACTCGACCCCAACCGCGCGGTCGCCGTCGAAGGCGATCTCCTTGACGGCCGCCTCCTCGATGACCCGGGCGCCAAGTTCGCGGGCCCGGGCCAACAGCATCGCGTCGAAGTCAGCCCGCCGCACCTGGTACGAGTACTCGTAGGAGCCTCCATCGGCGAAGCGGAAGCCCCAGGTGCCCGCCTCCTGGCCCCACAACAGCGTTCCACCGTACTTCCTGGTGAAGCCGAGCTCGCCCATCCGCTCCCAGAGACCGAGGTCCTCCAGGACCGGAAGGCATCCGGTGATGAGCGACTCCCCGATGTGGTACCTCGGGAACTTCTCCCGCTCGAGGAGGACCACCCGGTGGCCTTCCCGGGCGAGTAATGCTGCGGTGGTGGATCCGGCAGGGCCGGCGCCGACCACTACCACGTCAGCGGTGGGGGTTAGCCCGCTCATCAGGTACTCCTTCCGGATGCGCGCGGGACACGGTCATAGCTCATCCCGCGGCGGCGATCAGCTGTTCCAGGGTGCGAACCACGTCTGCCGGGTTCGGTTGGCGGCTGATCTCGTCACGCAGTACCGCGGCCGCGGCGCCGTATGACGGATCCTCCAGGAGTCGGGTGACCCGATCCCGGATGGAGTCCGCATCGGACTCGTCTTCGGTCAGGGTCACCGCCGCGCCAGTGGCCGTGATCTGCTGGGCGTTGGTGGCCTGGTCGGCAACTTGGGGAATCACCAGCTGCGGAACCCCGTGCACGGCCGCAGTCATGGTCGTGCCGGCGCCGCCGTGGTGGATCACCGCCGAGCAGGTGGGGAACAGCAGGTGGAACGAGACCAGGTCAACGACCCGCATGTTCGCCGGCGGGTTCGTCAGCAGGTCCCGATGTTCGGCGGTCACCGCCACCACAACCTCGGCGTCCACCTTCCCCAGCGCCTGGATCGCGTCGGCCATCGGCAGTGCGTCCTCCCCGGTGAGGCGCATGGACGACGTACCAGGAGTCAGGCAGACGCGTGGTCGTGGCGGTGGATCGAGCAGCCAGCCCGGCATGACGGCGCGTCCGTTGTACGGGATGTACCGCATCGGAACCCGGTCGCACTCGACCGGGAGGCGGAGGCTGGGCGGGCACGGGTCGATGGTCCACCGGCCCATCAGCTTGTCATCGGCCGGCTCCATACCGAACCGGGCGAAGACCCCGGACAGCCATTCGGCGACCGGATTCTCGCCGAGGTGGGCCGGCAGCTTGGCCTGCAACTCGCGGAACTTTTGGCGGCGGTACATGAACAGGTCAGGTCCCCAGAGCAGGCGGGCGTCCGGCACGCCGACGGTGCGCGCCGCCACCGTCGCCACGAACACCATGGGATCCCAGATGACGAGGTCGGGTCGCCAGCGCCGGGTGAAGTCCACGAGATCGTCAACGATCGCGTCGTTGTAGCCAGCGAGCAGGCCGAAGGAGCGCCGCGCCTCCATGATCATCTGTTCGTACGACGCCTTCGCGGTGAACCGTAGCTGCGAGGGATCCTGCCGGACTCGTGCGGCGACATCGAACTGCTTGCCCATGGCGACAGCCGGCAGCCCGGCCTGCACCACCGCCTCGACCAGATCAGGCTGGCAGGCGACCCGTACGTCATGCCCCGCCGCGTAGAACGACCAGGCCAACGGGACGGCCGGGAACAGGTGGGGGCGTCCTTCCCAGGTTGCGAACAGGACACGCATCGCGGCACCACCTCGTCTCGGGACGCTCCACATTCGAGCATGGGGTGCGCGGATAACGTCCCTCTGAGCGAGTGCTCAGGATCGGCCCTCGCCACGGCTGAGTCTTTGCTGAGCGAGGCATCACCGAGCGCCGGGAGCCTGGTTCCATGGCAGCGCCTGTCGCGGTCGTCGGCTCCGCCGGATTCATCGGTACCCGGCTCGTCGCGGCACTCGAAGCCGCCGGTGTCCCGGTGGATCGGTTCACCCGTACCACTCCGCTGGTGTCCGCCGGCCGTCCGGTGCCCGAACTACGCCGCGCCGCCGTGGTCTTCTTCCTGGCCAGCACCATCACGCCAGCGGTCGCTGCGACAAGCCCCGCGGCGGTTGCCGCGGATGTGGGACTGCTCACGAACCTGCTCGCGGCGTTGGCGCGCGCCGGTGACCGGCCGGCGTTTGTATTCGTCAGCTCTGGCGGCACCGTTTACGCGCCCAGCGCCGCAGCGCCGTACACCGAGTCGTCGCCCACCGGTCCGACCTGCCGGTACGGGCAGGCCAAACTGTGGATGGAGCGGGCAGTCCGGGCACACGGCGGGGCGGTGCGGCCGGTGATCCTCCGCCCGGCCACCGTCTACGGTCCTGGCCAGGTTCCTCGTATGGCGCAGGGCGTGATCGCGCATTGGCTGGCTGCGGTGCTGGAGGAACGGCCCCTGCAACTTTTCGGAGATCCGCGTACGTGCCGGGACTTCGTGTACGTCGACGACGTCATCAACGCGATGGTTGCGGTCTACCGTCTCGTCGAGGCCCAACGTCAGGCCCCGTCGGCGCTGACCTTCAACATCGGCTCCGGGCTGCGAACGCCGCTCATCGAGTTGCTCGCCACCGTGGCAGAGACGGTCGCGCGCCCGTTTGTCGTCGAGTTCAGACCGCCACGACCGTTCGACCGGGGCGACGTCTGGCTGGACATCGGCGTTGCCGTCCTCGAGCTGGACTGGCGACCGTCCACGTCGCTGGCCCACGGCGTGGCGGCCACCTGGGCCGGGATACGCGGCCAGCGGAGCGAGATCACAGGTCAGGCGCTACTGAGGTCACCTCAGACCTTGGCCGACGGCCGGCCCGTCGGAGTAAGCTGATAGCTAGCGTTGCTAGCTATTGCACGGGCGCGGCTCCGGGGACGGACTCGTCGGGAGGAACAGTGAGCCTGAACAGACGCGGCCTGCTCAAGCTGGGCGTTGCCGCGACCACCGGCCTCGTCGTGCCGGCCGGTACAGTGCTGGCGGCCACCCGGCGTGAGCCGTTCCGACCGCCGGTCAGCCCGTCCGTTCGCGCGTTCTCCGTGCCGTTGCCGGTGCCGCCGGTGCTCCGGCCGGTGACGACCGGTGACGTCGACCGGTATGACATCCGGCAACGTGTCGCGGACGTCGAAATCCTGCCCGGACTACGGACCCGGATCTGGGGTTACGACGGGCGCTTCCCGGGCCCCACCATCGAGGTGCGGTCGGGCCGCACCGCGATCGTCCGCCACCACAACGAGCTGCCGGTACCGACCGTGGTGCACCTGCACGGTGGGGTGACCGCGCCGGAACACGATGGTTATCCGTTGGACCTGGTGCTGCCCGCGTCCGGCGCCGACGGGCAGCACCTGGGCCAGGCCAGCAACGGCATAGCCGGGATCGCCACCGGCAGCCGGGAGCACATTTACCCGAACAACCAGCCGGCAAGCACGCTGTGGTACCACGATCACCGCGCCGACTTCACCGGGCCGCAGGTCTATCGGGGCCTGGCCGGGTTCTACCTGATCCGCGACGACCTGGAAGACAACCTGCCGCTGCCGCGGGGCGAGCGGGAGATCCCGCTGATGATCGCTGACCGCCGTTTCCACGCTGACGGATCGTTCTACTACCCGGCGCGCGACCCGTCGCTCCATGGCGAGCACGGAGTCCAGCCCCCGTTCGGCGCTCCGGGCGTCAAGGGTGACATCATCCTGGTCAATGGTGCCCCCTGGCCATTCTGTGAGGTGGACGCAGCGCGATACCGGTTCCGCCTGCTCAACGCGTCCAACGCTCGCTCCTACCTACTGCGGCTGGACCCGCCGCCGCCGGGCGGTGCACCGATTGTGCAGATCGGCAGCGAGCTCGGTCTGCTCCCCAGGCCGGTCCATCTGGACACGCTGCTGGTCGGCCCGGGCGAACGCTACGACATCGTGGTGGACTTCGGTCGCTACCCGGTGGGTTCCCGCATAGTGCTGCGAAACGCGCTCGGGGACGAAACCACGACCCAGGTGATGCGGTTCGATGTGGCTCGGTCCGGTCGCGACGAGGCCCGGCTGCCAGAGAGTTTCCACCAGGGGGACGAGCCTCCGGATGAGGCAGAACTTGGCACCCGTCGCCAGTTCGTCTTCATCGTGGGCCGCGGCGGTGGAAGCTCAACGATCAACCTTCGTCGGTTCGACCCCGGTTATATCGCGGCCCGGCCCAGAGTCGGCACAGTGGAACACTGGCAGGTTCTGACCGACGGGGACCACCCGATCCACCTCCACCTGGGGCAGTTCCGGGTACTGTCCAGGGTCGCCATGCCGCCAGCGGTTCAGGACGGCGGCTGGAAGGACACCGTGCTCGTCCGCGGCGGCGAAATCGACCTCGCGGTGCGCTACACCGACTACGTCGGCAAGTACGTGATGCACTGCCACAACCTCGAGCACGAGGACATGATGATGATGACCAACATCGAGGTCGTCCGGTGACGCCAGAGGCCGGGTCCCGCCTGCGCCCCCCCGCCGCGAGACTACGGGAGGCGACGTCCCGCATCTCGCGGGTACGTCTTGCGGCGGTCCTGGTGCTCGCTGCCGAACTGGGACATCTCCTGGCGATCCTGAACGAGTGGCCATTGTGGGAGGTGCGTGGCGCCTTCCACACCGTGGCGGCCGTGGCGCAGGGTCTGCTGGCCGCCAGCCTTCTGGTCGGTCCGGGGCACAAGGCACTACGCCGGGGCGCGATTCTCAACCTCCTGCTGGCGGTGCTCTGGCTGTTCAGCCGCACCATGGGTATCCCGAGCATCGTCACGCTCCAGCGGCTGCCGATCGGTGTCCTCGACGCGCTGACCGCCGCCGTCGAGGTCGCCGCGGCCATCGTGATCGCGACCGAGTGGCGAGCGCGCCGACGGGCGACGTCGAGCGGGGCCGATACGGAGTCGGCAACGCTCGGCTGACGATGCCAGGGTTTACCCTGGCGTGCCGGCCCGCCCGGTCCTGCCACCATGGCGCATGTTCGCCGAGTTGCTGGCCCGATCGGGCCAGGCCGTCCTGCGTGGCGTCCCGCCTGACGGCCGAGGCTACTGGCAGGCACGGTTCTGGGACCGCGACGCCGCCGAGAGCCATCCGGTGTTGGCGAAGAGCTTCCTGCAACAGAAGGCGGCCATCTCCACCTACCTGTGCCGGTACGGCGACCAGTCGCGGCGGGTCCTCGACTTCGCCTGCGGTACTGGAGAGTTCACCTTCCTTGTCGCCACTCTCACGCCGGCAAAGCAGATCGTGGCGATTGACATATCCGCCCGGGCCTTGGAAATCGCCCGCAGCCGTATCCATCACCACGGGCTCACCCTGATACACGGTGACTTCTGGAGTGACCACCACGTCAGTCCGGCTGATCTCGTGCTGTGCGTTGACGCGATCCACCATCTCGGCGACATCGAGCACGTCCTCGAACGCCTCCGGTCGTTCGTCGCTCCCGGCGGGACTCTGATCGGAAACGTGTGGACCGCCGACCACTACCACGAGTTCCAGCGCAAGCGGTACGGGGCGGTCCGCCATCTAGGGCGTACCGCCCTGTTCTTCTCCACGGCCGTCCTGATCCGGCTCTCCGGCGGACGTCTACGCACCGGTTCGTATCGAACGCAGCTGCAGACCCGTCGAGAGATCGAGCAGATCCTACGGCGGGTCTTCGGTGAGGTACTCGACGTGCGGTCCGACCGGTACTTCGTAAGCTTCGTGTGCCGGCCATGAGAATCCTGGTGACCGGCGGCGCCGGATTCATCGGGTCGCACGTGGCGGAGTTGTTCGTCGCCGAGGGCCACGACGTTCGCGTGCTCGATGCCCTCATCCCGCAAGTCCACAGCGACGCGGTGCCGGTTCCGGACGGGGTCGAGTTCGTCCACGGCGATCTGCGCGACGAAGCGGTCGTCGGTGCCGCCTTGCGGGGCATCGATCTGGTCAGCCATCAGGCCGCGATGGTCGGGCGAGGCCGGGAGATCCTCGACGCGCCACTCTACGCCGATTGCAACGACGTCGGCACGGCGGTGCTGCTGATGCAGATGACCCGCGCGGGTGTGTCCCGCATCGTGCTCGGCAGCTCTGTCGTCCTCTATGGAGAGTCGCGCTATCTCTGCCCCCGCGACGGGCGAGTCTCTCCCGGGCCGCGCGCAGCCGCCGACCTCGATGCCGGTCGGTTCGACGTGCTCTGCCCGCGCTGCGACGTTCCCCTGGTGCCGGAGCCGGTGGAGGAGTCTGACGCTCCAGACCCGCGCAACATATACGCGGTGACCAAGCTGGCCCAGGAACACCTGGTCCAGGTCTGGGCGCGGGAGACGGCCGGGAGCGCGACCGCACTGCGCTACCACAACGTCTACGGCGCCAGGATGCCGCTCGATTCCCTGTACTCCGGCGTCGCCTCGACATTCCGGTCCGCGGTCGAGAACGGTATAGCCCCAGAGGTGTTCGAGGACGGCGGGCCGCAACGCGACTTCATCGACGTCCGTGACGTGGCGGCGGCGAACCTGGCGGCATTGCGGCGTGAGGGGCCCGGCTTCCGCGCGTACAACGTCGCGACCGGGCGACCCCGCACCATTCTCGACCTGGCCGAGGAGCTCGCCGCGGCCAAAGGCGGGCCGGCACCGGTGGTTACCGGTCGGTACCGACTGGGCGACGTGCGACACATCATCGCATCTCCGCAACGCCTCGTGCGCGAGCTCGGATGGACGCCGCGAATCAGTTTCGAGCAAGGCGTACGGGAGTTCGCGGTGGCCCCCTTGCGTCGTCGGTCGAGCCAGGTTGACGCCCGGCCCGCGGCCAAAATCCGCAGATTCTAGGCGTTCCAGCCGTTCGGCAGCACAAGGCTGGGTAATCCCTTGCCACCCACGCGTCCCTGGTAGCCCGCGAACACGGGATTCCTGCGGTCGTCGGTACCGGCAACGCCACCGTTGAGGGCACGCCGGAACCATCACCGTGCACGCCCCGTGAGGTGGCTGTCGAGCTACCGCGACAACGGCCCGCCCGCCGGCACCGGTGTCACGTTGTGTGCTTCGCTGCCTCCGGTACGAAGGCAACAGCACGGGTCCATGCCGCCGTGGCTCCCTCGACGAGGATCGGCATCGCGATCACGAAGAAACCGGTCGGCGGAAGCAGCTCGAGGTTCCTCAGCCGTTCGATCTGGTAGTACGGCCGGCGGCGGCCGATCATGTGGGCCGGCCAGAGCACGTTCGAGTCGCGGGTCTCCAGGAACCGCCGAATGATCGGCGCGAACGGTCCGTCGAAGCCTTCTGCGTCCGTTCCAATGACCCGTACGCCGTGGTCGACCAGGTCCTCCACCACATCGGCGGAGATCGCCTTGTCGTGCTCGGTGTGGATGAGCACGATCGCCTGGTCGTAATCGTCGATGCCACCGGCCTCGGCCGCCGCCTCGATGTGCCGCGGCTCGATCTGCCAGCCGGAAGTTCCGCTCACGTCGAGCATGATCCCGCGACCGATGAACGCCTCCAGCGGGGCGTCGTTGATGTGGCCCCGGCTGCCGTCCTCCGGCGGCCCGTAGTGGCCCGGTGCATCGATGTGCGAGCCACCGTGGACCGAGGCGCTGACCATCTCGTGCCGCAGGAACGCACGACCGGGAAAGTCCTCGGGGCGAATTCGTCCGAACGCCTCCGGCACGATGCGCTTCACCACGCTGGCACAGAAGATCTCGGCACCGTCGGCGGCTTCGACGATGTCCACCCGGGTCTGGAACGGTCCGGGCTCGTGAACCGTGACGTCGCTGGAGAGGTCCACGATGCGGCACGCCAGAAGGGCCCGCGCCAAGGCGTCGGAGCTGTTCATTGTCGTCCTCCACCAGCCGGACGCGCCCGGGTCGGCGCGAACACTCTCGGTCCGGCAGCCGTGCACCCCGGTTCCTCGGACATCGTCCGGCGGTACGGTCAAGCGCCGGTCAGGAATCGGTCAAGGCGGAAGGACGGCGAGACCGGCATGGGCTGATCCGCTCCTCAGCAAGAGTTGAGCGGGCACCCGCAGGATGGCGGTGTGGCAGAACTCGAACAGTCGCCTGAGCTGCAGGCCGTTTCCAAGATTAAAGAGGTGGCGTGGGGGCTGGCGTCCACCGGGGCGGTTGTTGCCGCGGTCCGCCTCGGGCTGCCCGACGCGCTGGGCGAGGAACCCGCCCGCGCCGAAGACCTGGCCGCGAAGGTCGGTGCCGACACCGACGCACTCGCGAGGCTGCTGAACGCGTTGGCGTACCGCGGTGTGTTCCAGCGCGAGGACGACGGCCGGTACCGCCATAACGAGCTCTCCCGGCTGCTTCGCGTCGACGACCCGAACAGCGTGTCGTACCTCGTGCAATGGATCGGCGCGGCCTGCCTCTGGCCGGTCTGGCCGAAGCTGGACGAGTCGGTGCGCACCGGGAAGGCCATGTTCCCGACCATGTACGGCAAGGAGGCCTTCGACTACGTCTACAGCGAAGAGCCGGAGACCGGTGTGGTGCTCAGCCACGCGATGACGCAGGCGAGCAACCACACGTCGGCGGCCATCGCCGAGGCGCTCGACATGGACGGCGTCGCCACTATCGCCGATGTCGGCGGCGGGCACGGGCACCTGCTCCGGACCATCCTCGAGCGGTACCCAGGCGTGCACGGCACATTGCTGGACCTGGAGTTCGTGGTGGCCGGGGCGATGCCGGCGCTGCGCGAGGGCCCGCTGGCCAGCCGGTGCACGATCCTGGCGGGCGACTGCCGGAAGGCGGTTCCGGTCAAGGCCGACCTGTACGTCGCCAAGAACATCCTGGAGTGGAAGGACGAGTACACGATCGCGACGCTGCGCAACATCGCCGCGAGCGCGGCACCGGGTGCGCGGGTGATCATCATTGAGACACTTGTGGACCACACACCCGAGCCGCGGGTCACCACCGCGCTCGACCTGCTGCTCCTGATCAACGGCGGGGGCCGTAAACACTCGTCCGATCGCGTCGCCGAGCTCTTCGAGCAGGCAGGTCTTCGGTTCGTCGGCGTGAGGGGTACCGGTACGTTCCTGTCCTTCGCGGAGGGCGCTGTCGTCGGGCGACCTCCCGCGTAGTGGCAGGTGTCCCGAGCCGCCCGCTCATCCGGCGGCCTGGTGCGGCGGGTGCGGTGGACCGGGAGGTCGCCGTGGCCATCGAGGTCGCCGTGGCCATCGTCGCGCAGCTCACGCAGCGGCCGGCTCTCACGCAGCGGCCGGCTCCCGGTTGGAGACTGGAGCCGGCCGCGGGTGTTCGGCACCGGCGTCACCGGGCCACCATGCCTCCGTCGATGACGAAGCCGTGCCCGGTCATGAAGGTCGATTCGTCCGAGCACAGCCAGACGACGGAGTGCGCGATCTCCGCAGGGTCCGCCATCCGTCCAATGGGAACCATTCGCTGATAGAGCGACTCGTCCGACTGGGTACCGTCCGGTAGAACGGGCAGGAACCGCTGCATGAACGCCGTGCGAGTAGGTCCCGCGCACAGCGCGTTGACCCGGATTCCCTGGGTCGCATACTCCAGCGCAGCGGTCTTGGTGATACCCAGGATCCCGTGCTTGCTGGCGATGTACGCGCCGTTGTTGGCGACCGCGATCATAGCTCCGGCCGACGCTCCGTTGACGATCGATCCGCGGCCCTGTGCCAGCATCGGCGGTAGCTGATACTTCATACACAGCCACACGCCCTTGAGGTTGGTCGCCAGGATGTCGTCCCAGTCTTCCTCGTCAGCCTCGTGTATGACCTGGTCTCCGACGCCGGCGGTTCCGGCGTTGTTGAAGGCGCAGTCCAGCTTCCCGAAGGTCTCCAGCGTCTGGTCCACCATGGACCGGACGTCGGCACTGAGTTTGACGTCGCACTTCACCGCGAGCGCGCGCCGTCCCAGTTCAGTGATCCGCCGGGCGGTTTCGCCGCAGTCCGCCACGTCGGCCAGCGTCACGTCCGCGCCTTCCGCGGCGAGCGCGACCGCGGCCGCTTGGCCCATCCCTGCCGCGGCGCCCGTGACGATCGCCACGCGACCGTCGAGCTTGCCCTGTCCCATCATCCGTCTCCTCGGCTTGTCTCGGTGGCCGGCGGCACGACCGCCACCGCCCGGGTTCAAGCTGCCGTGGCCCCTCGACGCGAACCGGCAGCGCCATACCGATGAACCCGGACAGGTCCATGACCGTATGGTCCTAGCCGCCACTCAGGAACCGCTCAGCCCCACTGTGCAAGATCCTGGCCGGTTCCTGAGGCGGGGTGGTTAACCTGGCGCCGGCCGGGAGAAGCGGAGGTGGAGGAGTCCGTCTTGTCGCAGGGGCTTCAAGCCGTCCAGAAGATCAAGGAGTCCGCATGAAGCACACCATCGACAAGGTGCGCAGCTTGCTCGAACGGTCCGGGCTGCGCTTTGTCGGCGTCCGGCCCACCGGGACACTCCTGGCCTCCGTGGAGGCGGTCGCCCCGGACACACCGCAATGACCCTCGACGAGGGCCGGGTCGACTGCTGCATCGTCGGATGCGGCCCGGCCGGCGCCATCCTGGGACTGATACTGGCACGGGCAGGCATCGACGTGACGGTCCTGGAGAAGCACCAGGACTTCTTCCGCGACTACCGCGGCGACTCGATCCATCCACCCACCCTCGGCGTGCTCGAGGAGCTCGGGCTGATCGACCGCTACTTGAAGCTGCCGATCCAGCGCGAACTCGCCATCAAGATCGTAACGAACGACGGTATTCTGCCGCTGGCCGACTTCGCCAATCCGAAGGCCAAGTACCCGTATGTGACCTTTGTGCCGCAGTGGGATTTCCTGAGCCTGCTCACCGAGGAAGCGAAGCGCTACCCGAACTTCCGTCTGCTGATGCAAGCCGAAGGCGTCGACCTACTCACCAGCGGGACCGCGATCCGCGGCGTCCGATACCAAACCGCGGACGGGCTGCGCGACCTCACCGCTACGCTGACCGTCGCCGCGGACGGCCGCCGGTCACAGATGCGCACCCTCGCCGGCCTGGTACCCAAGGACTTCGGCGTGCCCATCGACCTGTTGTGGTTCAGGGTAACCCGGGTACCGACCGACCCGGACGTGACGTTCGTGCGGCTCGTGCCCGGCTACGTCTTTGCCGCGGGAAATCGCAGTACGTACTGGCAGATCGGTTACGTGGTGCCGAAAGGCACCTACCAGAAGCTGCGCGCTCACGACATCGGCGCCCTGCGTACCATCCTGCGCCACGCACTGCCGTTCCTCGGATCGCGAGTGGACGAGGTGGAGTCCTGGGACACCGTCAACTTCCTCGAGGTGCAGGTCAACCGCCTCACCAAGTGGCACCGGCCCGGCTTCCTGTGCATCGGCGACGCCGCGCACGCGTCGTCGCCGGTCGCCGGCTTCGGGGTCAACATGGCCGTGCACGACGCCGTCGCCGCCGCGAACGCCGTCGCCGGCCCACTCCGGCGGGGCCGGGTCACCGAGCGCCACCTGGCCCGTGTCAAGCGAAGGCGACAGCTGCCGACCCTTATCACCCAGGCGGTACAGCGGTTGGTACAACGGGACATCGTCGAGGTGCCCGACCTCCTCGACCCGCAGCGGCTGGCCGCGCTGCCGACCACATTGGACTTCGACACCGAGGTGGATCTGCCGCTGCCGGCGGCCACCCGGGTCTTCCGCCGACTCCTCGGCCACGTCACCACCTACGGGCTGCGAAGCGAACATGTCCGCGTCTAGACCCGGCGGTTGGTCCGTACCACCGACCTGGCGGACGAGCTGGGGTGAGGTGCCCGGGATCCCCGAACGGTTGATGCTCGCGGCTGCGCAGATCGCACTGTCCCCTTTGGCGCAGGACAGCCGATCGGGTCTGTGCGGTGCGGCTGCTCGCCGACGTACAGACCTCTACGGCCCGCTGCCCGCCGGCGGGATCGAGGCAGTGTCGATATCGGGGAGTTCGTTCCGAGCGGCGGGCACGCCATCGGGTGCGCTATGCCCGGGCGTGCCTAGGGTTTCCCCAATTACTCCGCGGATGGCGGCTCAGTAGCCTGACCGCACGACGCCCGACCACGCCGGAGGTACCTGTGCAGGCATCAGCTTACGTCTTCGGGACGCTGCTGGCCTACAAGAAGAGTGCCCTGCTCCGCACCGGAATCGAGCTTGGCGTCTTCGCCCGCCTCGCGAAGCAGCCGGCGACCGCCGACGAAGTCGCCCGGGACCTCGAGCTGGCACCCAGGGGGTCCCGGCTGCTGCTCAACGCGCTGGTCTGCATCGACGCGCTGGAGGAAGCGGACGGCACGTACCGCCTCGCGCCCTTGGCCGCCGAGTCGCTCGATCCCGCGCGCGAGGGGTATCTCGGCAAGATGAGCCGCATCCTCACCAGCCGATGGGAGTGGGAGGCGATGGGCCGGCTGCCGGAGGCGGTGCGGCGCGGTGGCCCGGTCATCGCGGAGCACGTAGACCAATTGGACTTCCCCTACTTCGAGGAGTGGGCCACTCACGCCAGCGCGGTGACCGAGCCGACGGCTGCTCGGGTGGCCGGCACGATCCACGACTGGGCGGCGCAACGCGAGCGTCTGCACATCCTGGACCTGGCCTGCGGGCAGGGGGCGTACGGGTTCACGATCGCGCAGCAGCACCCGCGGGCGCGGGTCTGGTCGGTGGACAACTCGCAGGTCCTCGAGGTCGCGCAGAAGCACGCGGCCCGGCTGGGGGTCGCGGACCGGGTCGAGACCCTCGCCGGCGACATGTTCACGCTCGACCTCGGCGGACCCTACGACCTCGTGTTGATCGCGGGTGTGCTGCACCACTACACCTCCGAGCGCGCCACGGAGTTGTTGCGGCGGGCCGCGGAGGTCACCAACCCCGGTGGGAAGTTGATCCTGGTCGGCCCCACCGCCGACGACGGTCCGGTCCGGGACAGCCCGGATGCTCACATGTTGTCGCTGCTCATGCTCGTGTGGACGGAGAGTGGGGAGGCACCTTCCGTCGGTTACTACCAGCGGTTGCTCTCCGCCACCGGCTACAAGGACATGCAGCTGCATCGGCAGGCCGAGTTGCCGATGCGCATCATCGTCGCGGACCGCGCGTGACGCGCGGTGGGCGGGCCCGGCCGGGCCGGGCGTCAGCCCGTTCGGTATCGGCACAGACGCGTACCGGCAAGGACTCGTGACCGGGCGCAGCGGCCCAGACACCTCTCCGGCCTGTCGATGGCAAGGTGTCCGACCATCTCGACGTACTGTCCAATGTGGTGTCCGAGGTGGACCGACTTCGACGCGAACACGCCCTGCTGAGAATGAGGGGTGAATGGCAAACATCAATCACGATGACGGCGGTTGGGGGATGGCCCGCAGGCTGCTCCGTTATCTGGTGGAGGGCCTTATCCATGTCGGGTCTGCCTGGATAGCGCTGCCGCCGCCGTTGCCCCCCAACCGGGGCACACGTGATGAGCACAGCCATGACGACGTGGCACGCGACGAAATCGAGGAGGTCCCGCGACTGCCCGTTGGGCACCCCGAACGGCTCCTTCCGCACGTCGCACCGGCCGGAGCGGAACGGCTGCTCTGGCGCCAGCTCGAGGACGGCCCGCGATGACCGCGACCATCCGGCCGGTGGTGACCAGCCGAGCCGGCGTGGGTCCCGTGCCCGCAGGGTCAGGGCTGCCGCAGAGCGTCCCGGTGCGGCACCCTTCCCGCGGTACCCGACCTGGGCCGGTCAGGGTTTGATGCCTCGGCTGAGCCTCGCGAGCACCGGCCCGACGTCGGGATGGGCCAGCTCGTCGAGGATGGCGAGCGCGCGGCTCCACTCCTCGAGCGCTATGCCGGGCTCTCCGGCGGCGTCGTGGGCGTCACCCAGGTCGGTGAGCACCGTGGCCTGCTGGTATCGGTCGCCGGAACGCTGAAGCAGCCCGACCGCCCGCTCGTAGCACACCACCGCTCGCGCGGACTGGCCGAGCTGGTGGTGGGCGCGGCCGAGACCGGCCCACGCGCCCGCCGCGCCCTGCCGGTCGCCCGCCTCCTCGAGCAGGGGCAGGGCCCGCTGGCTCCACGCCAGGGCTCCGATGTGGTCGCCCAACCGGGCATGCAGGCACCCGATGGCATTCATGGCGAGCGCCCGCCCGCGCGGGTACCCGGCGGCGTGGAACAGGTCGATGGCCCGGCGAGCGTGGTCGAGCGCGTCGGCGGGGCGGCCCTGGCGGGTCAGGGTTTCGCCGAGGTCGAGCTGGACCCATCCCTGCCCGACCTCGTGCCCGGCCTGCACGTACAGGGCGAGCGCGCGCCTGAGGTTTCGGCGGGCCTCCGCGGCGAGATCGAGCCGGATGCTGGCCCGGGCGAGGCACCGGTGCGCGTCGGCCCGCGCCAGCGGGTTCCCCGACCGGATGGCGGCGGCGACCGCGGCGCGCTGCGTCCCGGCCCAGTCGTGCCATCGGCCCCGCCTCTCGAGAAACGTGGACAGGGAACGGGCGAGCTGCCAGACCTGGCGGTCGAGGCCGGCGTCAACGGCGCGTTCTACGGCATTGAGCAGCACGGCACGCTCGGCCTCGAACCAGGCTAGCGCCGCGTCGGTGTCGGCGGGCCGCTCGGGCGACACCCCGGCGCCCGGTCGGGCGAGGACGAGGGGATCCAGGTAGGGATCCAGCAACTCGTCGGCGGCGGCGGCCGATCGCACGTAGTGGTCCAGCACCCGGTGCAGTGCGGACCGGCGGTCGTCCGCGGGGTCGACGATCTCTGACCGTTCACGGGCATAGGCGCGCAGCAGATCGTGGCATGCGTACCGGCCGACCGCCCGTTCCTCGATCAGGTGGTCGCGGACGAGCTCGCCGAGCAACAGCCGCGTCAGTCCCGCGGGCCGGCCGGTGAGGCTGGCCGCCGCCCGGGCGGATATCTCCGGACCAGGATGCACCTCGAGAAGGCGGAACAGCCGTGCGGCGGCGGCATCGAGCCGCCGGTACGACCACGACAGTACGGTCCGCACGTCCAGGTTGGGATCGTCGGTTTGGTACGCCGCGAGGGTGCCCCGGGTGCGGTGCAGTTCGCCGGCGAGCAACCCCAGCGGAACCCCGTTGGTGGTCGCGCGCACGGCGACGGCCGCCAGCGCCAGCGGCAGCCCGGCGCAGAGGTCGGCGATGTCCTCGACCGCCATCGGCTCGGCCGCGGTCTCGTCCACGCCCACGTGGTGGGCGAGCAGGTGGCCCGCCTCGGCCCGGTTCAGCGGACCTAGCGTTATCGTGCGAGCGCCCGCCGCCACCAGTCCGCTCAGCCGGCTGCGACTCGTCACCACGGCCAGGCATCCCGGCGAGCCGGGCAGGAGCGGGCGGACCTGCTCGGCGGTGGCCGCGTTGTCCAGAACCACCAGCACCCGCCGGCCGGCGAGAAGGCTGCGGTACAGGGCGGCCCGCGCGTCCAGGCCGTCCGGCATCCGGTTGCCCGGCACGGAGTACGCCTCGAGGAGACCGCGAACCGCATCGGCCGGCGGTACCGGCTGGCCGTGGTCGAAGCCACGCAGGTTCACGTAGAGCTGCCCGTCCGGGAACTTGCCGCTGACCGAGCGGGCCCAGTGCACGGCGAGGGTTGTCTTGCCGACCCCGGCGGTACCGTCGATCACCAGGATCATGGCCGGGCCGGAGCCGCCCGCGCCCGCGCGGGCCGCCTCGTCCAGCGCTGCCAGCTCGCCCCGGCGGCCGGTGAAGTGCCGAGCTGCCGGTGGCAGCTGGCGCGGCAGGTAGGCCATCGATCCGAGCTCCGGCCGGCCCCGGCGCCGTTCCTCGACCCGGTCCCGGGCGGTGGCGAGGGCATGCTGCTCGGCCGGTGTGGCGCCCAGCAGAAGGATCAGCTCGTCGAACCGGTCCGTTGGTGGCAGCACCGTGCCGGCGAAGTACTGGGATATCACCGTGAAGGACCACCCCGTCCGGGCGGCGAGCTGCCGGTACGTGTGTGGGGCGTCGCGGCGCCGGTGCGCATCGCGGCGCCGCAGCTGGCGCAGCACGCTGGCCAGCTCCGGCATCGTGCTGACCGTGCCCACCCGGTCCACCACGAATCACAGGGTATCGATGACGGACGCATTGTCGGTGACCGATCGGGCAGCCGATCCGGCACCGGCGGTGGGCCGCGAATGTGCGACCCACCGCCGGGGTTGCCATCGTCAGAGGGGGATGTCGCCGTTCTGCCCGAACGTCAGGGCCCAGTACACGTCCCAGACGTACCAGTTGCCGTCGGAGGGAGTGAACACCGTGATGTCGGCCCTGCCGTCACCGTTGAAGTCGCCGGACAACGGAATGTCCGTCGGCTGGCCCCAGTACGCCCAGAACTGGCTCGCCACGTACCACTTGCCTTCGCTGGGCCGGTACACGGCGAGGTCCGTCGTGCCGTCGCCGTTGTAGTCACCCGTCACGGGCGCGTCCCCGGACTGCCCCCAGCCGGCCCAGAACTGACCCGCCACGTACCAGATGCCTTCGCTGGGCCGCCACACGGCGAGGTCCGTCGTGCCGTCGCCGTTGTAGTCAGCCGCCACGGGGATGTCCCCGGACTGCCCCCAGCCGGCCCAGAACTGACCCGCCACGTACCAGATGCCCTCGCTGGGCCGCCACACGGCGAAGTCCGTCGTGCCGTTCCCATCGTAGTCGCCAGGCACCGGAATGTCCCCGGACAGTCCCCATTGGACGGAGCTCTGGCCGAACACGTACCAGGTACCGTTGGAGGGCCGCCACACCGCGCGATCGGTCCTGCCGTCGCCGTTGTAGTCGCCCGGCACCGGTATGTCCCCGGACGCTCCCCATTGGACGGCGGAGATGCCGTTCTGGTGGTACCAGACGCCGGTGGAGGGGCGGAACACCGCGATGTCGCTCGTACCGTCGGCGTCGAAGTCGTCGCGCACCGGCGTACGGCCCGGGAACAGCGCGTACAGCAGGACGTTCGGGGAGTCGGTACCCGGGTCGGTGACCACGTCTTTCGTGCCGTTGGCGACGATCGCGTTGCGCACCTGAGCCAGGCTGGCCTTCGGGTGCCGCTGCAGGTACAGCGCGGCGGCGCCGGCGACGTGTGGCGCCGCCATCGAGGTGCCGCTGTCGGGGCGGGACCCGGTGTCGCTGTCACCGTCCGCGGAGACGATGTCGACGCCCGGCGCGAACAGGTCGAGGCAGGGACCCCAGTTCGAGAACCAGGCTCGGGCGTCGCTGCTGTCCGTCGCCCCGACCGTGATCGCCTCGGTCGTGCGTGCGGGCGAGACGGTGCAGGCGTCGCTGCTGAAGTTGGCCCCGGCGATGACGTAGGTGATGCCGGCCGTCACGGAGTTGCGCACCGCCTCGTCCGCCGCCGGGCTGTCGCCGTACTGGAGGCTCACGTTGACGACGGCGGGCTTCTGGTGGTTCTGGTAGATCCAGTCGACGCCGGCGACGAACTGCTCTGGCGTACCGAATCCGAAGCAGCCGACGACCCGTACCGCGTGGATCGTCGCGGCCTTGGCGACGCCGTATGTGCTGCCGCCCAGCGTGCCCGCGACGTGTGTGCCGTGGCCGTAGCAGTCGCTGGGATCCGGGTCCAGGTCCACGAAGTCGTACCCGTTCCCGATCCGGCCGGTGAACTCGGTGTGCGTCAGCCGCACGCCGGTGTCGATGACGTAGGCGTGCACGCCCTGTCCGGTGTTGAACGACGTGTAGCTGTCGTCCAGCGGCAGCGCCCGCTGGTTCACCCGGTCCAGGCCCCAGCTCCCGACCTCGACCACCGCCTTGACCTGTGCGTTGGTCTGCACGTAGGCCACGTTCGGGTTCCGGCGGACCGCGGCGAGCGCGGCGTCGGACAGTGTCGCGGAGAAGCCCTGGATCGCGGCGCTGTACCGGAACCGGAGCTGCCCGCTCGCCGCCGCCAGGCCGCGCTCGGCCTGGCTCCGGGCGGCCGCCGTCACACCCTTGCGGTACACCACGATGTACTGCCCCGGGATCGCTTCCCCGGCCGCACGGTACAGCGGCGCCGGGCCACCGGGGTCCGGGTAGGCCGCCGCGGCGGTCGGGACGACCCCCGACGCGGCGATGCATGCCACCAGGCCGGCAAAACTAACCAATCTCCTGCGCATCGAGCCTTGCTCCTCCCACTCCGCATTGCCGGCGCCCCGCGCTGGGCGCGCGTGTCGAAGTGATGGTGGTGACTCGAAGCGCGTCTCGGTCGCGATCCTGTACGGGGTCGAACACGGTCGAACAACGGCGTGTCGGGCGCGAAACGCCGTGCTCGGCACTGCCTCAAAGGGCAACTCCGAGGCGACGTGCCTGCCGGGCGTCGAGGGCGCGGAGCCGGGCGCGGACCTCGTCGGCGGAGTCGGGCCGTCCCGACTCCTCGAAGATGACCAATGCCGCTTCCCATGCTCGCCGAGCCGCCTGCGGGACACCCGCCGCATCGTGTGTCTCCCCGAGCGAGAGCAGCGTACTCGCCTCGATGTACCGGTTACCTGTCCCGCGATACAGTGCGATCGCCTGCCGGAAGCACTCCGCGGCATCCGCGTACTCGCCGAGCTGGTGGTGGGAGTAGCCGAGGCTGTCCCAGGTGTCCGCCTCCCCGGGCCGGTCCCCGACCTCGCGGTGGATATCGATGGCCTCCCGGCAGCAAGCGAGCGCCCGCCGGTGGTCACCGAGTAGCGCGTAGTGCCAGCCCACCGCGTTGAGCGCGTTCGCCTGCCCGTACCGGTGGCCGGCCGCACGGTAGACCTCGAGCGCCCGCCGGGAATGGTCGAGCGCCGCGCGCTGGTCCTCTCGCCGTTCACACAGCAAGGCCAGGTCGAGGTGGGTCTGCGCCGTCCCGGCCTGGTCGTCGAGCAGGCCGTAGAGGTCCAGCGCGTCCCGGAGGTGGACGCGCGCTTCATCCAAGCGGCCCAGCTGCGTGTACGCCCGGCCCAGCCCACGGTGGGCGTGCGCCTGCCCGGTACGGTCGCCCGACCGTTGCGCCGCGGCCAGCGCCGTGCACTGCGTGGCGGCCCAGTCGTCCCAGTGTCCACGCCGGTCGAGGAACGTCATGACCGTCCATGCCAGCTGCCACGCGTGCCGGTCCAGGCCTACCTCGGCCGCGTGGCTGACGGCGGCCAGCAGCGTCCGGTGCTCGACGGTGAACCAGGCCAGTGCCGCGTCGTGGTCGCCGGCGGACACGATCGTCACCCCGGGCTGCGAGGGCACCGGCGCGATCGGGATCCGGTGCGGGTTGAGCAGCATCGTGGCGTCGTGCGCAGAGTGTAGGAGGTGGTCGAGCAGCCGGTGCACCGCCGCGCGGCGGTCGTCCTCCGGCAGGCTCGTCGATGCGAGCTCCCTGGCATAGGCGCGCAGCAGGTCGTGGCAGGCGTACCGCCCGGCGGCCGGTTCCTCCAGCAGGCGCGCCCGGGTCAGCTCGGCCAGCAACGGGCGCACCTGTGCCGTGGGCACGCCGGCGAGGCTGGCCGCCGCGGCGACGGCGATGTCGGGTCCACTGTGGAGCCCTAGCAGCTGGAACAACCGCGTGGCACCGTCGGTCAGCGTGCGGTAGGACCACGAGAAGACCGCGCGCACGCTGCAATCCGGCTCGCCGAGGTCCAGCACATCCAGCCCGCCGTCGGGTACCCGCAACTCGCTGGCGAGCCCGGCCAGGCCGAACCGCGGCTGCGCGGCGGCTCGGGCGGCCACGATGCTCAGCGCGAGCGGCAGTCCGGCACACGCCGTGACGATCTCCTCGACCGCGCCCGGTTCGGCCGCCACCCGGTCCGCGCCGATCCGCTGGGCAAGCAGGTCGCGGGCGTCGGCGGGCGGCAGCAGGTCGAGGGACATGTGGTACGCACCCTCGCCGGCGACCAAGCCGGAGAGGCGTCGGCGGCTGGTCACCAGCACCAGGCACCCGGGTGCACCGGGCAGCAGGGGGCGTACCTGTTCGACGTCCCGTGCGTTGTCCAGCAGCACGAGTACCCGCCGATCGGCCAGCAGGCTGCGGTACAGCCCGATCTGCCCGTCGAGCGTCGTAGGGATCTGCCGCGCCGGTACCCCGAATGCGTCGATGAACCCACGTACCGCCTCGGCCACGCTCACCGGACGGTCACGGTGGTCGAAGCCGCGCAGGTTGAGGTAGAGCTGTCCGTCGGGGAACCGGGCGGCCATCCGGTGCCCGGCGCAGACGGCCAGCGCGGTCTTGCCGATGCCGGCCGCTCCGTCGGTCGCCGAGATCACCACCGTGCCTGCGCTGCCGGCGTGCTCGGCGAGGCGGGTCAGCAGGTCCAGTTCGGCCGCCCGGCCGGCGAAGTCCGGTACCGCCGGAGGCAGGTGCCGGGGCACGACCGGGCCGCCGTTGCTCATGGCCGCACGGCGGGCCTCCTCGATCCGGTCCCGCGCCGTGGCGAATGCGCCCTGTTCGGGCGGTGCCGCCCCCAGCAGCCGTACCAGGTCATCCAGGCGGTCCGTCGGCGGCAGGACGGTACCCGCGAAGTATTCGGAGATGACCCCGTACGACCACCCGGTCATGGTGGCCAGCTCGCGGACGGTCCGTGCCGGCCCGCCCCGCTGCCGGGCATCGCGGCGGCGCAGATCGCGCAGCAAACGCGCGATATCGCTCGGCGTTCGAGCCTTCGCGGCGCCGTCCAGCATGGCATCGTCGCCTCTACCGCTCACAACCGAGAGCGTAGCCGCGGTCGCCTTGGCCCGTGCGCGCCTTCCCGGGTGGACTACGCGGTGACCGTCCGGGCGGTCAGGAACCGGGTCTGCGGCTGGTACGTCAGCGCGCTGTCGTACGCGAGGACGTCGTACCCATGGCGTGCGCGGACCCATCGTCGGCGGAGAGGTCCTTGTCCTGCATCTCCCACGCATGGTCGAGTGTGTGGTAGGCGGAGTGCCGGATGAGGAACGGTAGCGTCCAGGACCGCATGCGCCGCTCGACCTCCCCGGCGTTGTACGCGCGCATCGCCGCGACGTACGCCTCCCGATGCTGCCGCAGTCCATCCGGAGTGAGCGCCGCGCCTTCGGGTATCCGCAGACCGACCTGTTTGGCGAAGTCCTCGCTTTCGGTGCGGATGGTGTGGCGGATGATCTGATCGCGGTCGCGTCCTCCGCCGCGTGGGCCCTTGCGCATCTGCGGCGAGACCCGTGCCGCGACGCCGTCGAAGAATGCCCAGCAGGCGCGCAGTAGCGTGATCCCGCGTTCGAGCTCCGCCTCGCCCATCGGCCCCTGCTCAGTCGCAGCGGGCGAGAAGGAGATGCCCCAGAAGTCGGTCGAACCGGTTCCGACCCGGTCCTCCACGATCTCGAGGGGTCCGGCAGCGTCGAACTCGCGTGCCATCCCGGCCAGACCCGCCACCGGCCGGTAGCGCTCCCGATAGGACTCGAGCGTCTCCAAGGCGAGCTCGGCGCTCCTCGCGCCCCGACTCCACCCGGGCCAGTCGATGCCGAAGGCCACCGACCGCTTCCCCTTGGGTCCGCGTTCGATGACGGTGCGAACGGGGGCAGCACCGAGTGGTTCGATCGGGTACCGGCTTACGGTCGGCTCGACTTCGGTCATGGCTGCATGGTAGGACGGGTTCCGGACGGAATGCGTCCGGATCGTGGCACCGGCTGACTCGGGCTCGGGCCAGTGTGGACCGACCCAGCGCTCTTGGCGTCCGCGCGACGCGATGCGACAACGGTACGCGGCCCGTGCCGCACATCGGAGTCGGGAGCCGTACCACCATGACTGGCAAGCCGCGGCAGTCCCCGCGTCCCACCTTGATCTCGGTAGGGTCGGGCAGGTGGCCGCCCGACATGGTTTCAGGAGCACAGCCGATGCGTCTACTTATCGTCCTCGACTGCGCCGACGCCGACGCGTTGGCGAACTTCTGGTCGTCCGCGCTCGGCTTCCGACGCGGCTCGTTCCACCCGCCATACGTCCGTCTGACCGATCCGAAGGAGCGCTGGCCAAATCTGCTATTGCAGCAGGTACCCGAACCGAAGACAGGGAAGAATCGGATGCACTTGGACGTCCAAGTCGCTGATGTCCATGCCGAGGTCGAAAGACTGACCGCATTGGGCGCGAGCGTCGTCGATCCACCACACGACGACGCCGGTTTTCTGACCGCGATTCTCGTGGACCCGCAAGGCAACGAGTTCTGCGTGATCGCGCCGCCGGAGGGTGGCTACGACCAGCAGCGGCTCGTCTCCGAAGACATTGCTGCGCGCCAGGGTTAGGCACCTGAAGGCAGGCGATGTCCGCCGCCGAACGAGCATGCCGTCCTACCGGGGGACCGGTCAATCATCGTCCGACAGTCGGGCAATTTCGGACGGGCATCACTCCAGCATCCGTCGCATGATCATTTGGACGGACCGGTCCGGGGCTCTGCTCGGAACCTCCGTGAAGCCCGCCTCGGCATACATCGAATGCACGCCGGGGAAGGCGGTGTTGTTGTCGAACCGGGCGTCGCGCGGTCGCACGGGGTAACCCTCGAACGCCGTCGCGCCGTGGTCCCGTGCGTACCGGACCGCCGCGTCCAACAGCTCGTGGGCGACCCGGCGCCCGCGGTACGTGCGATGGACGAAATAGCACACAGTCGACCAGGTGCCCTCGGGCGGCTCCTGCCCCTCTACAGCCGCCAGAGCCGGCGAGCGCCCGATGCGGCCGAACGAGTCTCGCGGGCCGGCCGAGCACCAACCGATCGGTTCAGCGTCCAGATAGGCGAGCAGGCCCACCGGCTCCCCGGCAAGGACCTTCTGGTTCATGCTCCGTTTGTTGCCCTCGCCGGCGTTGGCATGGGCCTCCCGCTGCGTGGAACGCCACCACATGCACCAGCACCGGCCCGGAATGGCGGCCGAACCGAACAGGGCCTCGAAGTCCGTCCACCGATCCGCGGTCAGTGGTTGGACGCTGATCACGCCCGCGCGATCCACGTTCCCCATCGTCGGTCTCCCCTCGTCGGACAAGACCAGATCGTAAATCCACCAGGGCCGCATCCGGACATCAGCGTAAGACGGTTTGTGTCAAGTGTTTGGTCGGTGCCTTGTCCGTCGTCGGTCCCTGCATAGCGGTAATGGGGGTGGTCCCGGCAGCGCGTAATCGGGTTGGTGGGACGACGGACGGGGCTGCCCATGATGTCCGGCGAGATCTCGGTTGTCTCAATGCCGCGTGGGGCTTGCCCCGACCGAGCTCGACGACCGCCTGCTGGTGTCAGGCGGCGATGGGTATCGCGGTGGGATGTCCGGCGCCGTGGGTGGCGACGACCGGATCCCAGCGGCGGCCGGTGGTGATGACGGCGTGCAGGTGGCGCAGGATCGCCGCGGCGATGACCGCCTGGGCCTGGGTAACGGTCAGCTTGTTGTGCTCTCTGGTTGTCAGGTGGGCGAACCGGGCGGCGTAGACGGGATTGGCGCGTTGGGCGCCCCAGACCGCGCGCCAGGCCGCTAGGCGCAGTCCGGGCCGGCCTTGGCCGGTCAGTTTGGTGCGGCCGACGAAGGCACCCGACAGTTTCTCCCGCGGCGCCAGGCCGGCGTGCTTGACCAACGCCCGGGCGGTGGCGAACCGGTGCGGGTCACCAGTCTCGGCCAGGATCGCGGCCGCCCCGATCGCGGACAGCCCGGTGATCGAGGTGACCAATTCGGTCAGCTTGTGTTCGTTCAGGATCGCTGTCATCCGGGTCTCGACGTCAATAAGTCGCTGATGGGTCTGCTGCCAATCGCCCAGCAACAGCGCGACCCGCTCCAGCGCACCGCGGCGGTGGGCGATCACACCGGCTGGGTCGGTCAATGCGCTAAACAGCGCCCGGACGATGCGCAGGCACGGTTTCTGCCGGCCCTGTCGCAGGACTTCCCGTCGCACAGCGGACTCCAACCGAGCCAGTCCGAGCCGGCGGGTAGGCGCCAGATCGCCGGCGTCGCGGTCGAGCAGCACGCTCATCGTCGCTGTCCAGGTGCAGGAGCGAAACGGCTGCTGCGCGGTGGCCAGCGCCGCCGGCCATACGCACTCCAGCAGCGCCCGCATCTGCTGAACCTGGCTGCCCGCGTCGACCAGCAGCTGCTCGCGACGCGCGCCGAGATGCCGCAGCCGACCCCACGTCTCATCCACCGGTTCCGGGACGTAGCAGCGCAGCTGCGCCGCCAACCGGGCAATGATCACCGCGTCCTTCTCATCGGTCTTGTCGACGGTCAGGTCCTCGCTGCGGCGAGCCCACGACATCAGCATCGGTTGGACACACACGAACGGCATCCCCCGCGCACCGGCCAGCTCACCGAGCACCCGCCAGCGATGGCCAGTCGGCTCGCACGCGACCGTAACGCCGGCGAAACCCTTCACCGACGCCTGCTTGCCCGCCCAGTCCAACGCCACACCCAGATCCCACGCCCGACACCGAAACGTCTTACGCGCCAACACCTTCGAGTCATGATCGGTCACTACGACCATCTGCTTACGGTCAGCCAAATCGATCCCGACGACAGCGTTGCCGACAGGCACCAGCACACGCAGCCGAGCAAGCCGAGCGTTGCGGTTGCGATCACCCCGGGACACCCCGCTACCGTTGCCCACGAACGTCCTCCTCCTGCGATGGGACACCAAGCCCGACAAGCGCATCAGGAGGACGTTCCCACGCCCCGCAACGACACGCAGAACGTCTTTCTATGCCGCTGTGCCTGCGGCCACAGTCCGTCGTCGGACAGTGCGTAACCCGTACCGATGGACGTGGTGGCTCCGTCGATCCACAGCACCGCGACATCGCGATGGCACTCACCCACATCGCCAGGCACGAGGCGTACCTCTGGTTCGAACGCCGTCGCATCGGCGAGCAACGCTTCGAGATCGGGGTTCCGGCGTTGGTGGCGGAACGGCAGGCGAACCCCCATGCGACAACAGGAGCGGTCCGTACCGTGCGTCCACACCGGCATAAGCGTCCACCCGGTTGCTGTACAGCGTTCGTGGCTGGAAGCCCGCTCCGACACTTCCCCCAACGGTGGCCGGCAAAACGACTCGCGCGGGTGTCGCGGCGCCGCACACAATGGGCGTTTGTGACTCGCATCGCTGGTGCGCCAGCCCTCCTGACGTCCCGGCAGCCCCCCGAAGTCGCCGCGCGGCGCGGGACTGTGCTGGTCTACCACGGTTTCGGCGGAGACAAGCTGAAACTCGAGCACCTCGCCGGTTCGCTCGCGGATGCCGGCTTCCTTGCTGTCAGTATCGACATCGTCGGGCACGGTGACCGCCGACTCCCCGATTGGGACGAGGTGTTCTCGAACGAGCGGTGGGCGCAGGCCGAACACGCGACCGAGGCGGAATTCCTGACGCTCCTCAGAGCGACGGTGGCCGAGGTCCCGGCGATCGTCGACGAACTCGTCGAGCTCGGCTGGGCCCACGAAGGTCGGCTGGGGATCACTGGCCGCTCGATGGGCGGCGAGGTCAGCTACGCGGCCGTGCTGAAGGATCCGCGCATCCGGGCGGCAGCGCCGATGGTCGGCTCGCCGGAGTGGACGCTGCCGTGGCCGGACAGCCCGCACCAGCACGCGGAGCGGTTCTATCCGGTCCCGATCCTGTCGCACAGTGCTGAGTTGGACGAGTACGTCCCGGCGCACTACGTCCGAAACTTCCGCGACCGGCTGACGCCGCTGTACGCCCAGGACCCGGAACGCCTGTGCTTCATCGAGTACCCCGGCGCGGGCCACTTCTTGACGCCCGAGCTTTGGCACGAGACCTATCAGCGCGTTGTGGCCTGGTTCGAACGCTGGCTCCCGCCCTGAGAGTGGGCGACGATGTCCCTCTTGCTGGATCCGTTGGGCCCGACGAGGGCGGCCACCCGCCCGGTGGGCAGCGCGAGCGTGCAAGTCGCACAGGGCCCCGTACCGGCCGTACCGCGTGCCCAGGCCGGTCGTTTCCAGTGTGGCGGGCCCGCTCCTGGCCCTTGTGACCGGCGGGTCGTGCGCTGGCTTCCGGTGGGGTTAGTGAAGGTCGGTGAAGAAGTCGGTGATGTCGCCGGCCAGCAGGTCGGGTTCCTCGATCGCGGCGAAGTGGCCTCCGCGGGGGAAGATCGTCCAGCGGTGGATCTGGTACAGCCGTTCGTACCAGGACCGGGGTGGTTGCCCTTCGGGTACGAACTCGTTGGCGAAGACCGCCATTGCGGTCGGTACCCGCACCAGGTCCTGCGGCCCGATCGGAGTGGCGTGCCAGCGGTTGTCGTAGTAGTCGCGCATCGAGGAGGTGATCGATCCGCTGGCCCACCAGACGGTCAGCATCGTGAGCAGGGCATCGCGGCCGAATCGCGCGTCAAGGTCGCCGCCGCTGTCTGACCACGACCGCCATTTGTCCAGCACCCAGGCGGCCAGCCCGGCCGGGGAGTCGTTGAGCCCATAGCCGAGGGTCTGTGGCCGGGTGGACTGTACGGCGCTGTAGCCGCGCTCGGTCTGCTCCCAGCGGGTGACCTGCTGGACGTATGCCTGCTCCTGCGCCGACAGCGCAGGCGAGCCCGGGCCGGCGTAGGGCGTCATCTCCGGTGTGCTCAGGTGGATCCCGATCATCCGGTCCGGCTGGGACAGCGCCATGTGGGTGGCCACCCCGGCGCCGAAGTCGCCGCCGTGCGCCCCGTAGCGCCGGTAGCCCAACCCCTGCATGAGCCGGTGCCACACCCTGGCGACGTAGGCCCGGTCGACGCCGGTGTGCGGCGGACGCGGCGAGAACGCATAACCCGGCAGCGATGGTACGACCAGGTCGAACCGGTCGTCCAGCCGGTCGAGCAGGGGCAGCAGTTCAACGAAGGTGCTCGGCCAGCCGTGGGTGAGCACCAACGGCACCCGGCCGGTCCCGCGGCGGTGGACGAAATGGATCCGCACCCCGTCCACCTCGGCGATGTGGTGGGGGTGGCGGTTGAGTTCACGCTCCCGCTGCCGCCAGTCGAAACCGCTGGCCCAGTACGACAGCAGGTTACGAAGATAGCCGAGGTCCACGCCCTGGCCCCACGCCTTTCCCGGCGCGGGATCCGGCCACCGTGTACGCCGGATCCGATCGCGCAGGTCGTCAAGGACCGCATCGGGTACCGCGACGCGGTACGGCTCGATCCGCATGCCCGAAGATCATACGAACCCCGCTCCCTGCCAGATGAACACACACCCTCATGCCGCAGACAACGCGCGGTCGTCCGAGGCGCCGAGAGGATTGCGTTTGATGATCATGTCGCTGACGGTGCTCGGTCTCGACGATTGACGGCGCTCAAGGCGCGCGCCACCATGGCGTGGCGCGTCCAGCCCCGGCGCAGGCGCCGGCAGCAACCCCGAGGTGGGTGGTTAGTCGGCACCGTTCTTCGCGTCGCGGGCGAGCGCGAGATCCATCGCCAGCACACTGGCCAGGATCAGCAGGTGGTTCTCGCCCTCGGCGATTCGTACGCCGTAGGTGTTTCGCAGGCTCAGCCAGCGTCTGGAGACTGAGGCGACCTCGCGACCGTCCCGCTCGACGGTGAATTCGTGATCGAACAGGTTGCCCTTCATCTCCAGGTCGTTGGGCCCGGGGACGTCGATGGTGAACTTCTCCCGGAACGGCGTGAAGAGCTTCTTGCGTACCTCGGCGGCCTTCTCGCCGCCGATGGTGATCTCGTAGGTGGGCCGTAGCGAGACCAGGTGCCGGTGCACCGAGGCCACCTCGCGACCGGACGGGTCGCGCAGGATCAGCCGGTCCCGCAGGCTGAGGACCTTGCCGTCCACGTGGAACACCGCGCGCCCGGCGTCGTCGGTGATGTCGAAGTCGTCGCCGATGTCGAAGATTCGCTCTCGGATGACATACATCTCTCGATACTCGGCCGCGCCCGGAGATTCCGCACATCGACCCTCGGTCAGTTAGAGTTAGAGAACGCGAGCGCGTCACCTCGGCGTACCACCGGACAATCATTCGAGGCGCGCGCGGTTGTCCCTAGCCGGTACCTCGACCCGGCCGCTTCCGACCCGTCTGCGGACCGCCGACCGTCACGATCGCGCCTGAGGCGGGCGTAGCCGGCTTCCGTCGCGAACCTGTGTGCTCGCAACAGGGCGCGTTTCGGTCTGAGACGGTACGGGAATTCTGCGGGTACAGCCGGCCCGACCGTGCCGAGCGACCCGTGGAGGACAGCGTGAGCGCCGAGGATGTAACCAACTCCGAGGAGACCGAAGGCCGTAACGCCACGGACGAGCTGGTACCGCACGGGAGACGGTCCGAGCCCGACGAGGCGAAGGTCGGACTGGCCGGCGACGACAATGAGGCAGATGTCCGCGACGTCCAGGACAGTGTCCGCGACGCCTACCAGAACTGACGCCAACCCGGCAGGGCGTCGGTCCGTCCCACTCGCGCAGAGGGAGCCGGGCACTCCGGGTCGCCGCCCGAGGTCATCGCCGCCCGGTCGTCGGATCCGACCGGGCTCGCCTGTCATGAGATCGGATTGCGAGTTCGGTCGATGCCTGCCGCGGCGGTCGGGCCACCTTCGGTGAGGATGGGAAGCACACCGCAGAGAGCAAGGACCCGGTGGACTCGTATCGCCGTTGGGCCGGTCTGGATAACGGCACCAGCCCGGGGCCGGGATCGGCTGCCCGTTTCATGCTGGCTTGCCCCGATGTCGGGGCCTCCGCTCGGCGTCATCCCGCTGCAGCGTCCGTGGTCGCCATCCAGGGTAGAGCATTCCTGCGGTTATCTGGACAGCCACGTCTACTTCGCCGAGGACACCGCACGGGTGCGCCTGCCGGCAGAGTGGCGGACCTTACCGATCAGAAGTTCATTCGCGTCTGCGGTGGGTGGGCTACTTCGGCTCATGCCGTGGTCGTGATCACGACCTGCTCGCTGCGGAGGCGATGAGCGAGTTCTTCGGGGTGTCGAGCCCCACGATCGGGGACGCGTCGCAGCCGGCGAGCTTCGCGAGGGGCGTGATTCTCGCGCACGTAGGTTCCGGGGCCGCATGGCGTCCGTGCTGCGGGGCGCTGTTGTGGCCGTGCCAGGAACGACGAACCCGGCCGGTCGGTGACACAGCAGGCGTTCAGGCGCGAACGAGCGGCGGAGGCGGTCGGACAGGGACACGACGAAGCCACCTGCTTTTCGTTCTACCGCCGGACCCATGCCGCTGGCGCACATGCCGGAGCGGGTCGACCGTGCCGACCCGCTCCGGCTGGGCCGTGCCGCCGTCCTACTCAGCGCACGCGGCCAGCGCAGCGCCCAGGAGCGCCCCGAACGCCTCTTCGATGTGATCGAGGCCCTTGCCGTTGCCCAGGTTCGGGTTCGAGGTGCCCTCGCCGATCACCTTGTCCGAGCGCACCGTGAATGCCTCCGGCCCGCCGTGCGAGAGCCAGTAGTCAATAAAGCAGCCGGGGTCGACGCCGGCCGGGAAGTCGGGGCTGCTTGCGAACTCCTGCACGGTCACGGTGATCCACCGTGCCGAGTGCGTGGCGTTGGCGTTGCCGGTTTCTGAACGGCTCGCGATAAAGCAGTCCAGCGCTGATGCTGGGCTCGCGAGCCCGATGATGAGTGCCGCCGACATCGCGGCGATCGCCACGATTTGCTTCCTCATGGGACTCCTTCCGTTATACCGGACATACCGGTTGTATCTCATTTGTCAACGAGGCTCGCCGGGAAACGTTTCGGACCTGCCGACCGCCGAAGCCTGCGGGGGGTGGTTGCGGTCGACGTCGCGGTGCGCGCGAAACGACCAAACAAAACGCAGGTCATCAGCGGCGCCCGTCGACGGCCACCAGGGGCGCTGTACCTTGCCAGCCCGGTTGAAGCTGGCTACCAGGGAAGCGAGCCGTTGTGCAGCTGCCAGGTGGACGGCGAGGCCAGATACAGATGGTCGATGCCGCCGCGGCGGATCACCGCCAACCGCTCGACCGGCACGTCAGCCAACAGAAGGGTCTCCGCCCAGCTGCCGTCCGGCTGCCTGGCGGAGACGAACGCGTGGTTGTCGGCGATCGTCTGGTTCTTGGCGTAGTACACCCGCACACCGCTGGCATGGGTGGTCACGTCCACCGCGGCGTACGTGTCGTAGATGCCTTGGTAGACCAGCGAGCGCTGCCAGCCGCTGCCGGTCCATTCGGCCAGCCGTACCCGGAACGTGCCGCCCGGGGTGTCCCGGTACCGGTAGGCGACCAGCGGCCGCCCGTCGGCGGTGATGGCCAGCTTGGCGGACTGGACCCCCGGGTCGTACGTAAAGTCGCCGGCCTCGAAGCTCTCCACGCCTTCGAGCGGCTGGTACGCCACCTCGCTGGTCGACGTGACCGGCACCGTCGTCGGAGTCCCCGCCGGGTCCGAGAACTGGTTCGTGGCGGGGGAGTAGCGCAGATACGAGCCGGCGTGGCGCAGACCCCCGGCTGCTCCGCGTGCCCACTCCCAGGCGATGTGCACGTCCCCGTTGCCGGTGCCGGCCACGTCGTCCGGGTAGACCGACCGGTTGGCCTCGGTGGCGAAGGTGGCCACCCGGGTCCACATGTTGCTGGCGTTGCTCCAGCGGTACATCTTCCCAGCGGTGAACCGCCCCGGTGATCTTGGAGGCTCGGATCACTGCGCTCCGGCCGGGGCGACCGAGGCGTTGTGCTGATCATAGTGGATGGCCTCGTACTCGGCCGGCGGTCGGTAACCGCAGGCCGAATGAAG
>Ga0209382_10001929_pt1 | contig 31368 bp, 25 predicted proteins | sample SoiMetdeltSBSDD5_FD_187599 | JGI IMG/M metagenome (GOLD analysis project Ga0209382, IMG submission 187599) | Bulk soil microbial communities from a Populus tree surrounding site in Tennessee, USA - Soil MetaG P. deltoides SBSDD5 (SPAdes) (version 2) | ecosystem: Environmental > Terrestrial >...
GAAGCGATGCGATTTTTTACGGAGCCGCGCAACGTCTGCGTCAGCTACTAGAGCCGTTGCGCGATGAGCCACGCACACACGTCACAGCGCGCGCCCGAGTCGCTCGGCCCCTACCCTCACGCGCGTCGCGTCGGCTCGCTGCTGTTTCTCTCCGGGATGGGGCCACGACAACGCTCCCAGTGCACGGTGCCCGGGCTCGATCTCGATGCTGAGGGTCGCATCATGCGTTACGACATCGACGCTCAGTGCCGTGCGACGTTCGACAACGTGCGTGCGGTGCTCGAGGACGCGGGCTCCAGTTGGGAGCGACTCATCGACGTGACGGTGTTCCTCACCGATCTCGAGCGAGACTTTGCGACCTACAACCGCGTTTACGACGAGTACTTCTACGCAGTGCGACCCTGTCGCACCACGCTCGGCGTCGCAAGACTGCCAGGTCCAATCGCCATCGAACTGAAGTGCATTGCCACTTGTCCGGAGCAGCCATGAGCCGCATGGCCCACAACAGTACCCACCTCATCGCTCCGGCAGGGCCGTATTCACACGCCGTGCGATCCGGTGAGCACATCTTCATCGCCGGGCAGATCGGTCGCGATCCCGCCACGGGTCAGTTCGCCGACGGCGGCATTTCGGCGCAGACCGCCTGCATCTTCTGCAACTTCCGTACTCTACTCACGGAGCTGGGCTGCAGCCTCGATGACGTGCAGAGCGTCACCGTGTATCTCGCGCGTATGGCGGATTTCACCGAGATGAACAGAGTCTACGCGGAGAATTTCCGAGCGCCGTTTCCAACGCGGACGACGGTCGGCGTGCACGAGCTGCCGCTCGGCGCACTCATCGTCATGGAGATGGTCGTGCGCGCACCGGCGGACATCCGCGCCGCTGCCTACCCACGGCCCCAATAAGCTCTGCTGCCGAGTGCGTGCCCCATGCCCTCCGAGACTTCTCGCGTCGTACCAACGGCCGCAGCAGCCAGGGTGCCGCCGCACGTCTTCTTCATCGTCAGCGCCATCTTCCACTACCTCGGGCCTGCCTTCGCCGTGTTGCTGTTCGCGCAGGTGCCGCCACTCGGAGTCGCCTGGCTGCGCAACGCAACCGCGGCAGGGATTTTCGCGCTGTGGCGCAAACCCTGGCGGCAATGGCGCACGTTCGATCAGGCGCTGCGCCGAGATGTTCTCGCGCTCGGGGCGGTGATCGCACTGATGAATGCGGCGTTCTACCTCGCCATCGACCGGCTCCCCCTCAGCACCGTGGCAGTCATTGAGTTCCTTGGGCCGATTGGCGTCGCGGCCGCCGGCATGCGAACGCCGCGCAACTTTTGTGCGCTCGCGGTCGCGGGCGCCGGCGTCTATCTGCTCACCGACCTTCGGATCGAAGACGAAGCGCTTGGCTTTGTACTGGCCTTCATCAACTGCGGGTTGTTCACGCTCTACATCGTGCTCAGCCATCGCATCGCGCGCCAAGGCGGCGCGTCCGGCATCGACCGGTTGGGCATCGCGCTGCTGATTGCCATGCTCGTCGGTGCTCCCATCGGCATTGCGGATGCAGCGAGCGCGCTCCTCGACCCAGTGCTCATCGCTGCCGGGATCGGTGTGGGGATCTGCTCTACCGTGATCCCCTACGTGTGTGACCAGCTGGCGATGGCACGGCTGTCGCGTGGCACGTTCGCGCTCCTGCTGTCACTGCTGCCAGCGACCGCTACGCTGATCGGCATGCTCATCCTTCGACAGGTGCCGTCCTTGGCGGAATTGATGGGCATCACGCTCGTCATGATCGGAGTGGCCGCTCACCGGGAGATCAAAGCGTGAAAGAACCGATTGGCAGTGAGCGCGATGCGGGCGACCTGTACCCGCCGACTGAACCGCACGAGAGTGGATTTCTGTCCGTGTCCGGCGGCTATCGGCTCGCCTACGAGATCTGCGGAAACCCCGCGGGGCGCCCCGTCGTGTTCTTGCACGGCGGCCCGGGCGCGGGTTGCTGGCCCGTCCATCGCCGCCTCTTCGATCCTGAGGCCTACCGAATCATCCTCTTCGACCAGCGCGGTGCGGGCCGCTCGACGCCGGCCGCGAGCTTGGAGGCGAACACCACCGCGGAACTCGTGAAGGACATTGAAATGCTGCGCGAGCACTTGCGCGTGCGTCGCTGGGTGGTCTGCGGCGGATCCTGGGGTTCGACTCTGGCGCTCACGTACGCCGCCGCACACCCGCAAGCGTGCCGGGCACTGGTACTGCGAGGCATCTGGATGGGCCGGCAGAGCGATCTTGAATGGTGGCTCAAGGCTCTTCCCATGGTCTATCCCGAGTACTGGCAGGCGTTCGTCGAGCATATCCCGCAGGCCGAGCGCCACGATCTCCTGGACGCCTACTACCGGCGCCTCACCCATCCCGATCCCGCTGTCCATATGCCCGCGGCGGTAGCGTGGGTCACCTACGAGACTCAGTGCGAGACCCTCCTGTGCATCGAGCATCCCGAGGCACCGGCCGATACCTCCACGCTCGCAATGGCGAGGATCGAGGCGCACTACATGAAGCACGCGTGGTTCGGCGCGAGCGAGCTGCTCGATTCCGTTCCGAAGTTCCGCCACGTGCCCGGCGCAATCGTACATGGCCGCTACGACATGCTCTGCCCGGTCGATGCCGCAGTTGCGCTCGCAGCGGCGTGGCCGCAAGCCAGGCTTCACATCGCACCGGATGCAGGACACTCGGCGCTCGAACCGACGACGCGCCGGCTCCTGATCGCCGCGACCGACCGCTTCCGTTCGCTTGACGACTGAAGGACTCAGTCCGTCCCGAGTGCCTTGCTGAAGCGCGAGAGCAACTCGGCAAATACGGCCAGCTCCTTCTTGGAGAAGGCATCGAAGATCTGTTGCTCGACCCGCGATACCTTCTCTCGGCCAAGCAGCATCGCTTCTTTGCCGACGTCAGTGACATGGATTTCGAGCACGCTGGCGTGGCGAGGATGCGCAGAGCGCTTGATCAAGCCCTGCTCCTCCATGTTCTTGAGCACGATCATCATTGCTTGTGGAGAGACAAGGCACGCGCGGGACAACGTAGCGGCGGTGATCCCCTGCTTGCCCTCGAGCTCGGTCAGAGCGACATACTGCGCCAAGGTCAGTCCCACCGGCTTCAGGACGACATTTTTCGCGCGCAGCATTGCCTGTTCCGCGCGCTTGAGCAACGTACCCAGTCCCGGTTTTCCAGCCGCTGCACGCCTCTTGGCCATCATTACTTCCAGGGCACGAGCGACCTGAAATTGAGTCGGCCGTCTGGTGCTCCAAGGTGGACCAGCTCTCCATAAAACGTGGGATCGAGCGGACCTTCGAGAGCGAACTCCACCAGCGGTTTAGCAGCATCTGCTGCGGATCGAGCACCCGTCATGTCGAGCCATGGCCGCGAGGCGCCGGTATCGATCAGCCCCGGCGAAATGGCTGCGATCATGATTCCTCGAAGCGCGTCGTGTTCGCGACGTTCCGAGGCAAGCGCACGCACGGCCGACACCTGTCCGATCTTCGATGGAATATTGATCCAGGCTGGCCAAGCTTGGCCCGCCGCTTTGCCATTCCGGACCGCATCGCGCCACGCACACACTGCCTCATCCACGTCCTCCAGCGTCGTCAGTCGCTCGAAGCGAGAATGAAGCGCAGGAGCGAGCGCGCGCAAACTGCCGGCGCGGCTGGCAACCACAAAAAGCCGTCCTCCATTTCTGAGAATCGGGGCGAAGGCTCGCAGCACCTGCGTGGTGCCGAGATTGTTCGCCGCTACATAGGAGTCAATGACGTTGGCAGGATCATCCTGCGGATGAGTCCTGTGATAATGATTGGAGAAGACAATGTCGATCCCACCGTGTCGGTCGGCAAGGCCGGCGGCAAAATCCTTTACCGCCGTACCGCTCGAAACGTCCAGCTTCGCCGGCGCAACAGTCGCCCGCGCATTGACAATCTGCGCGACGCTCTCGAGTACCGCTCTCTGATCGCGACCGGTCAGGTAAACATAGTCATCGGGGGCGAGTCTCTGCGCGAGCTCTTGGACGAGCGCCAGACCAAGATTGCGCGTAGCGCCTGTAACCACAGCAATACGTGCCATGGCGGCTAGCTTATCAACTACTTGATGAAGGTCAAGTAGTTTATAGGTATCGATCGCGGCAATCCGCTGTGATCACGTTGCCGTGCGAATCGCGACACTCAGCGCGATAGCCACGTTGCCTGAGGCGTGCATCAGCCATGGCCCGATGATCGAACCGGACTTGATGCGTAGCCACCCCAACACGAGTGCACCGACCAAGATCAGCGGCAACAACGGCCATGCCTCCGGCATGACATAGAGGAGCAAGAGGTGCGGAAGAAAGAAGATGAACGCTTGCCCGACGTTCGCCCAAAGGATCGGGAGTCGCCTGGAGAGACTTCCAGCGATCAGACCGCGAAACAGGATTTCCTCCGTCAGCCCCGTCTGCACCACTCCGTAGAGCAACGCCAAGGCGACCGCCGCCTGACTGAGACCGAGACCGACAAAAGGCCTTTGCGCCGACCCCTCCCGCGTGACCAGCTCAAGCGGCGGGGACCACACTGCTATCGCGACCACCACCGCAAGGGCCAGTGCCACACTCCAAAGGACATAGCGCAATGGGCTGGCTGACAGCCCGGCTCGTCTCGCGATTTCCGACCAGCGGCGCCTGTGTCGCCATCGGTGATAGACGGTGTATACGAGCAGCGGAACGCCAGCGAGCAGCAGAAGCTGAACGACCGCACGGATGGTCGCGTTTGCCAGCAAGATTGTCACAAGCGGGGCGTCGGCACGACGCGATCGAAGGCGAGACCACTGTGGCCTTCGCCGCGCCCTGCCAGCTTGCGCACGCCCAGCCAGGTGAAGACGCGTCCATCCGTCCAGCGGGTGCGCTGGAATGACTGCAGCACGTGCGTGCCGGCGCGCGACACTTCTTCCTCGTGGATGCGATAGGGCTGCATCTTGTCGAGCCCTTCGCTCATGAGCGTGGTGCGCGGGCGCACTCGCTCGAACGTGGGCGCCGGATCATTGACCAGGTAACGCGGCATGGCTGCGCGGCGCAGCTGGATCTGCCGGTTGTCGTTCGCGACGTGCTCGGGCACGAAGGGAATCCAGTTTTCCGGCACGGTGGTCATGATGTCGTAACTGAAATCGGCCCGCCGCTCGATGGGCGGCGGCGGCACGCCCGCGGCATCGATCAACGCCTGCAGATGTTCGTGGAATTCGCCCGCGGCAATGCCGCCACCGCGCGACCAGCCGCTTGGCGTCGGGACCACCGTCTCGATTCCCCACACCATGTTCGCCATCTCGTCGCGCGTGAGGGCAACTTCTTCCAGCGGCGCACCCTCCTGGATCTTCGGCACGGTAGGCAGCACGAGCAGCGCGAGGTCGGCGGGCTCGTCCGTATCGCCCTTGACGGCGAGACTGAACAGGTTCCAGCGTTGCCACGCGTCGTCGGCGCCGCGCCCGGCGGCCTCGATCCAGAAGCGCTCGCCGAAGGTGTTCGTCACGGCGAGGCCCTTGATGTTGAGCACGGAGCCGCTCGGCACGGTGTAAGGCAGCAGGAACCAATCGTTGGCGTACACCAGGCCGAATTCGATGAGTAGCAGCTTCGCGAGCTCGGTCGTGCCGGGTTTGATGTCGCCAAAGTTCGTCTTGCCATCTTCGAAGGCCCACCAGCGCGTATCGGGCATGCCGCTGAAGCGCACCGGCGCGGGAATGAAGCTCCGCGTGCAGTATTGCGGGTCCAACGGCGGACCCGCAGACGCGAGCGATGAGTCTCCAAGCTGCTGCAGACTCTTGTCCCAATCGAAGTTGTACCAGTCGAGACGGCCGTGATAATACTCATCGGCGGCGAGAACCTTCTCGCCGTCCGCGCCATCGGGCACCGCGCATGAGAACGCGTACTCCAGTCGCTGCGGCTGCCAGGCATCGCCCTCCTCTTTTTTCGGCACGGAATACAGCCGCTCGAACCAGGCCACGAAGAGCGGACCGGCGGTATCGGCTGCGGTCTTGTCCGCTGCCGACAGACCTGCGACGTCGTCGCTTGCGAGGTTGGTTGATTGTGCCTGCAAGTGCAGGTAGAGCGCGGCGCCATCCATCGCACGCCCGGCAACCGCTTTGAACTGCTGCAGGACTTCGGCATGCGCGCAGATCGCTGCATCTTCCCTGGACGTGGGATCGGGATCTTTGATCTTGTAGTGCAGCCGGAAGGCATCGCGCGCCGAGGCAGGAATCATCTGGAGCCAGCGCCGCCCCAGCTGCAAGCGCAGATCGAGACCGAGCGCGATCCGACCAGCCTGGAACGGTATGGGACGTCGCTCGACCGTCGTCTCGAGCGGTGTTGCCGGATCGAACGTTTGCGCGGGTTGACCGAGCGGCTGGTACTTCGCGATCTGCTGGCCGTCCACGTGCAGCTTCGCATTGACCGGTGTGCCCGCGTCGTCGCCGACAAACTCGCCCATCTGCCATTGCTTGCAGAGCATCCACAGCGCATCGCGCACTTCGGCGCGCAGCGCGCGCGTGAAGTTGTCGGTGCGCGGACGACTCTCCAGCCGGTTGTAACGCGTGATCGTCGGCAGCAGTATCGTGCCAGCGAGCACCGGCGTGAGATTGCGAATGACGAGTGCTTCGTTCATGAGATTCGGCTCGCGTAGTTGTTCACCACCGACAGGTCCGCGGCGATGGTGATGGGCCGCCAGGTCGTCGCAAGGATGGTGGCCGGCAGGAACACCGACAACGGGCTCTGATCGATCTGCTGCGGCTCGACCGCGCGCACGCGAGCCATGTCGAGCGTCTCGTGCAGTGTCTGCACGAGATCGGTCCAGTTCCATGAGCCGGTGAACTGCGGCGGCGTCGCCAGCAGGATCGCCTGGGGCGGTTCGGCGTTTGGCTTGTCGAACTGGAACGCGAGGCCGGTGGTTTCGGTTTCGGCCGGAATCACTTCCGTCCATTCGTCGAGGAGGAGCCCGCATTGAGGCAGCGCGCTGTCGAGGTCTTGCGAGTAGTGCGCGGTGTACAGCAGCAACTCCTCCGCGAGTTTGTCCTTGGCTTCCGGCGGAAACTCCAGTGCCATCCATGGAGCATCGGCGCTGTACGGGAACTGCACCGGGCGAAGCTCCGGCGCGGTAGTGCCCAGGGCCTCCGCCAGGAAGGTGAGGTTCTCGATGTGGTGCAACTTCGTGTTGACGCGGGCCGTGCTGTACAGCCAGTCGTCGACTGCAAAGTCATTGTGCAGAACCGTCTTCTGATGATCGAGCAGCTTCGCGCGGTTCTCATACGCGTTCGTCCATTCCGCCGCCTGCTTCGGCGCGAGCGCGAAGGAAGGTACCAGCACGAATGGTTCGCCGAGGACCAGACGCGCCGCTTCAGTGAGGAGCTGAATGCGCTTCTCCGCGGACGCTTCCGCGTCGTGCGCGGCCAGCTTTGCCTGAACGGCGGCGATGCGTTTGTCGATGTCCTCGATGAGCAGCCCAGCCCGTGTGCGAATGTCTGCGGCAAGTGTAACGATCTGCTTCTCTTCGCCGGCCGCATCGGTCGGTTGCGCGTCAAACGCCGTGAGTGGCAGCAGCGCCTTGAACTGCGTCAAGACGCCATCGATGGTGACTTCGGTGGTCTGGCGCAGGTCCGCGAGAGCGTCCTTGCGCGTGCTGAACGCGGTCCGCTTCGCTTGCACGACGGGCAGCACCTGGGCAGAGCTCAGACCGGTGGTATTGGTGGGTGTCGTCGAGATCAGGCGCTCAGCGCGTAGCAGGAGGTCGATGCGCTCCTGTTCGTCCACGATAGCGGGCAAGCTCAGCATGAGCGCGTCGAATTGATCGCTGAGTCCCTGCCAACGCTGCACGAGCGCATCCGCTTTGCCGAGCAGGCTGGTGAAGACACGCGCACGCTGCTCCAAAAATACGCCGAACGAGGTCTGCGGCAGCCCGTAGCGCGCCACTGAGCGGCAGGCGGCGACGATCTCGTCGAGCCAGGTGTCGACGTTCGCGAGGATGGTCGCGGTGTCCGGACCGGCGGCGGGAAATGCAGCATCGAGAGCTGCCTTCAAGGACGTCAGCGCTGGTGTGCGTTCGCTGGCGAGCGCGGGCGGCAAGAAGTCCACGCGCGCGCGCGCGAGTACATTTGCTGCACTGGGCTCGGCTTTCGCCTCCGTTGGCAACGCCACGTCGGTGGCGCGCAATGGCCGTGAGTGCAGAAGCAGTGCGCGCAGGCTGCGGACCATCGGCGCAACGGCAACGAATGAGAAGTCGTTCTGCTGGCCGTGTGAGTACGCGATCTCCACCAGCAGATCCGGCCGCACGTTCAGCGTCGTATCGCGCAGCACGACATCGCGGATGCGATCTTCGAGCTCCGAGCGCGCCTGGAGGTTGTCCGGATCCATGATGTACAGCAGGTCGAGGGGTTGCAGGCCGAGATCGGCCTGCGTCACGAAAGTGGACTTTGCCGTGCCGGTGACCGCGTCCCGATACTTCACCGTGCATCCCACTCGCGCTGGCAACGGCAGTACCTTGCGGAGCCAGCGATTGATGGCGGGCTCAGCCTTCACGCGCGGGTTGTCGCCCGGGGCAACGGCAACATTGGCCTCGAACTGCAGCCCCACGCGATGCGTGAGCGCAATACCGCTGCGCGGGGTCCGGACGACGTCCGGTATCGGCGGAAATGTCGCTTGCCCATATGCATCCATCGTCGCGGCTGCCCGGTCGTAGTTCCCCATCACGACCTGATGCACACCCTCTGCAACGGCGAGGTCCGCCAGGGCGTCGTGTATGTCGAGCAGCCGGTCGATCTCCGCATTGATGGCAGTTTTCTGCGCGGCGCTCGCATCAGGCAGCTGCGTATTCGGGAAGCCAAACGGATAGGTCTTGTCCGCCGGCGCCGCGTTCTTCACGTGGCGCACGAGATTGAGGCCATTGACCACATTGCGCGCCTGGATGCTCTGGATCGTGGTCCCTGGAGGCAGCTCCTCCGCCGGTACGGTGTAGAGCGGGAAAACCAGCCGCAGCGCGTAGATGAACTGGTCGCACTCGGCGAACTGGTGGCGATCGTGCAGGCCGCGCTCGAGTTGATAGCCGAGCAGCGCGCCGAGGCTCTGTCCGTTGCGGATCCCTTCGATCATGGCGAGTGCCCGGCGCACGCGCTCGGAAGAGAGATTCACCTTCAGCAGCTCCGGCTCGGCGGGCGTAGCGTTGGCCACGTAACCATTGCGCAGTACGGCGGCCGTCACGGCGTGATTGACGGAAGGCGCGTGAATGTAACCCTCGTTCTGAGCATCGCGCAGCAGCGGCGCGTCCTGACCAGGAGGCTGGTGCTGGTTGAAGATCTCATCGAGTGCCTCGTCGAGCCGCACGGGAGTCAACTGGCTGGCCTTCGGACGCACGTTTTCGAGCCACCCGTAGGCTCCAAGGTAGATGCCTTTGCGGTACGACGGCGTTTCCTCGCGAGCGTCGTTGGCGGAGCGCGGCCGGTAGCGCATCGAGGCGAGCTGGTAGCTCACCAGTCCGCTCATCCACGCATCCAGCCGATATGTGCAGCAGTCGAGGTGCTCGGCCATCAGGCGCTCGAGACGAGCCGTCGGAGTCAGCTCGAGTTTCTCGAGTGCTCGCAATTGCTCCGTCAGGTAGCGTGTGCCGTAGAGATCGCCGATGCGGCGAGTGATGTAGTCCACGAGCAGCGTTTGGGAATCGCCGGTGACCGCTGGACTGGCGGAGTAAAGAAGACCGTAGCGACTGGCGGTCGCCGCCGGGCCGGCACCTGCTGCCGCCACAACAGGTTTGTCCTGGACATGAAAGAAGTGCGGCTCGCTGCGCAGCGATGCCCGCGCATCCTCGCCCAGCAACTGCGCGTCATCCAGAACGCGGAGCCCCGCATCGAAGTAGCCGAGCTCCAGCGCGTGCTTCAGCAGCACGAACAAGAGCGCGTTGGGCCACTGGTCGTTCTGAAAGCCGTCCTGCACACGGATCGTATCGAAGGACAGACGCGCCCACTCGTGCAGCCACTGGATGTAGTTGCGGTTGTTGGTGGTCACGACGCGCAGCGGTTCGGTCTCGGACAGCGCACCGTTCTGGATCGCCGGCCCCGTCAGCGGATTGGTGCTCACTTTCCAGAAAAGATCGAAGAGTTGCGGCGTCACGAGCCCGCGATACCCCAGGTCGTTGAGCAGCGCGAAGGCCTCGTTGTGAAGCTCGTTCGCCGGCAGGTCCCGCCAGGCGATGAACAGCTGCCAGAGCGCCGCGATGTTGTGCTCCTGATCCTTCGTATTCGCATAGCGCTGATGGAATTCGACCGAGGCAGGATGCAGTCCAACGATATCCAGCAGCTTCTGATGCGGATCGCCACCCTGCGAATCTACGTGCGCGACACTCTGGGCGAACCCCGTCCAGCTGATACGCAGCCGGTCGAGGACGCCCTTGAGCCCTCCCAACCACTCGCGGAACGGACTCGCACGTTGTTCGACGAAGCGCGAAGCGAACAGCAGATGCGACTGGCGCTCATCGGACATCCAGCGCATCCGGCTGAACGCGGTCGCAGGCAGAATGCCGTAGGGTTGGCGCCCGATGCGAATGGCGGGAACCGCGCCGCGTCCGCTGACGAAGCGCGTGAAGAACCAGCGCGTGTAGTAGATGGCATCGTCATCGAAGACGGGCTTGAGCAGCGTGTCCATGAAGTAGCCGAGCGTCGCGGGCCACAGCGCGGTGTTCATGGCGCGCGCTTCGCGCTGATCCACACCTCCAGCGTGAGGCACCTGCTTCAGCCACTCTGCATCGAGCCCGAGGCTTTCTGCGAACCACTGGCCATCGCGCTTCTCGAGCGGATCCTCCTGCTCGGTGAACTGCGCGAGGCCTTTGAAGACGAAGTCATAGCTTGCGTCCGCATCGTCCGCGCGGGAATAGGCTGAGTTGCCCTCCTCGGTGTTGTTGGTGGCCGAACCCTGCGGCAACAGCGCGAAACCCGCCCTGCTGAAGTAGTGGTTCTGCAGCAGCGTCTGCAATTCCGTCTTGCCACGCTCCGCATCGGCGCTCAAACGGATACCCAGCACGAACAGGCGGTCGAAGCCGGATGCCTGCTGGGGCGTCAGATCGACGCGAAATCCCATGCCGCGAGCGACCGCAGCGTCGAAGTCGACCATCCAGCGCAGGTCCTCGCCCAGAGTGAGGTTGCCATTGGCATCGAACTGGAATTGGGTCCCGGCGTCGGTCTGCGGATCCGGGCTGACGTGCAGCGGCGTCCGCACGGGTTCGCTCAGCACGCTCAGTACTTGCTCGCCGCTCTGGTAACCCAGCAGAACGAAGCGCTCCGGCAACAGCGACGCGGTCGCAGCTTTCGTCCATGAACGCGCGCGCGTGTCGATGTCCTCGCTCTTCGGCAGGAACACGAACGCGGCGTGTGCCGTGGCTGAAGCGCGCGTGGATCCAGCGGGCGGCGCTTCGTTGAGGTTGTACGGACGCGCGCTCTCGATGAGCTCCTCAGCACGGGCCGTGCCCACCTCCTCCGTGAGCGTCTCGAGTGCCGCGGCTTCCAGATCCGCTTTGCCGTCGGCTTTCCAGATCGATTCCCAGAACTCGGCGAGGGCCGCTCGCTCCGCCGTGGCCAGCGTCTCGCTGGTAGAAGCGACCAGAATCACTTCGCCCGAAGCCAGCGACTGCGGCTTGACCTCGAGATTCGGATCGCCTTCCGGATCCGCTGGCCGCAGCGGATTGCGCGGGCGAAACTGCTTGACGATCCACGTGGCGCGCCCCGACCCGTGACTCGAGACGAGTGCGCGCCAGGCCGCTCGTTCCGCGCTTTCCACACCAGCAGCATGAAAGTACTCGCGCCAGAAGATGGTCGCGCTTTGCAGCTCCGTTTCGGTGAGCGTGGCTTCGAACGTGTCGATGAGACATTCGTCCGGATAGACGCGCACCCACAGCTGCTGCACCGGCGCCGCCCCAGCGGGCCCTTGCACTGTCTTGAATCGCGTTTCCAGACGTAGCGGAAACAGCAGCACTGGAATGTCATCATCCAGCTTCGAGGCGTTGCGGCGCGGGTCGCTGAAATTGTTCCAGAAGTCGGTCGACATGCGCCCGAGCACTTCCTCGAGCCTCTCGGTCTCCGCACCGCTTTCCTCGAGCGTGGCTTCGAGGCGGCGCTTTTCTCCGGTCAGTCGAGCCGCTGCCGCCCTGTCTCCACTAGGCGCCGTGCGCTCGACCTCACGCAGCTTGCGTTTGACTTGCGCAAGGCGCTCGCGCGTGTGGAACACTTCGCGCTGCGCGCGATGCTGGGCAGCGCGTGCCTCGGACAGAGTTTTTTGTGCGTCCTCGAACTGTGGCATCTGACTAGACCCGCTTCACCGTCAGCATCTCGCTCGCATGCACGGCCACGAGGACGGGGACCTGATAGAGCACGTATGCGAGGTCCGCCGCATCGGCGCCGGCGCTCCAGGCAATCTGCTTGTCCTCGCCGTGTTGCTCCAGCTCCTCCGCGAACTCAGCCTGCGACGTGTCCGTCGGCGCAGTCAGACCGATGGCTGGCGTGGCGTTCGTAATCTGCAGGAACCCGCCCTCCGGCACGCCGGGCGCCGCGTCCTCCCAGGCGAGATCGCTCCAGGTGTGCTTCTCGGCGACGGGGCCGCCGATGTCGAGACCGAAGCGCGGCTCGCCGGGGCGCTCCTTGATCACGAAGAACCAGCCGGGCTTGTCTTCGTCGCCGGGATGCGAGCCATCGCTGCCCTTGGCCACCTCGGCAGTGAGATCGAAGCCGAAGAAGTAGATGTCCGGCTCGATCTTCGCACTGTACAGCGGCATCTTTACGATGGTGCGCGGGGGATTGTCCTCGAGCCCCTGCGGAATATCGGCGAGATCGCGCTCGACCGTATTGTCGATCTGCGTACCCGGCGTGCCGTCCGGATTCTTCTTCATCTGCCACTTCGCCTTGTGCGCGTAGATGACGGCGGTCGGGTAGCGCTTCAGCAGCTCGCCACGGATCACGAGCACGAGTTCCTCTTCCTTGGCGCCATCGATCTCGCGGTTGTCGTGATCGCCCAGCTTCGAGGTGGGCAACCAGCGGTGCAGCTCGGGGACGTCCTTGAGCCGCTCCTTCAGCGTCGCCGGGTTCTCGCTCGGGTCCGGCAGATAGCCGCTCACATCCCAGAACTGCCGGAAGTAGCTGCCGCGCTGGTCCGTCGGATACTCGCGCCAGAGCAACTCGCGCCCCATCTCGTGGTTCAAGCCCACCATGTAGGCTTCGATGAACTTCTGGTTCGTCTCGAGGAGCGTGATGCTGTTCTGCTCGATGCGGCTCAGATTCGGCAGGAAGTATTCGCCGTTGAGATCGACCAGCGGCCGGTACATCGGCAGGTCGAACTGCGGATAGTTCATCACTTCGTCCATCAGCACGGGATCGAAGCGCTGGCGCACGTGCTCGGGCAGAGCAAGGCGTTCGAGCACGAGCCGCGGCAACGTCCGGTCGGGATGCAGACCTGTGACGAGCTCAGTCGTCACGCGCCTGAGATCGAGCGCCTGCTTCGGCGGCAAGAAGGCGGCCGCGCGCGTTGCTACGTCCACCGAATACATCTCGGCCAGTGCGCTCTTGAAGCGCGTGGCCTCCATGCTGTCTACCGCGCCGACGGTCGCCCGGAAGCTTTCGTCCGCGGTCGCGATGCGAAAGTCCGGGCTCTTCGGCGCGTGTTCGAGAATCTCGGGCGTCTGCGCGCCATCCTGGAAGATTTGCGGACGAGCGAGCAGATCGAGAATTCGCTTCATCTGTCGATACGCGAACAGCAGGCCGCCACCGGCAAGCAGCCCGAGCACCCACCACATCACGGGAGCGGCGAAGATCAGCAGTAGCAATGCAACGAGGAGTACCAGTATGGCGAGCCCGAGTGTTGCATTCGGCAGCCAGGGGTAGCTCCGCAGGAGATCGGCCAACCACTGCGGCTGCGGTGGCGGCTGCACCTGCTCCGCCAGCACGGTCTCCGCCTGGAGCGCCGGCGGCGTCTGCTTGATCGGCGACGGCACAATCTCGCGCGCATTCAGGCGCGTGATCAGCCCCTGTGGCGCCATCGAGCGATCACCGAAGGCGATCTTGCGCACGGCACGACCTCGCGGACGCAGAATCCGGCGCATCTGAGCCGACACGGCCACCGATGGAACGACGCTCATCTTGAGCTGATGCGCGACCGTCGTGCGTGCGCCGGATGCGCCCGGCGCCGCGACTGCTGCTGCGTCGGCGGGTGTCGCCTGAATCAGGACCCGCTTCTGAACCGGCGCGGTGAGAAACATCAGCCTATCCGGCTGCGCAACGAGCAGCGACTGCAGCTGCCGCGTGTGCCACTGCCACAGCGCCTCGCCCATGAGCTGCGCGAAGCGGATCAATCGGTTCGCCGCCAGCACGTCGCCGATCTGCTGCCAGGCGACGTTCATGTAGTCCTCTTGATGCTTCTGGATCACTTGCGTGCCGAAGCCGGCTGGCACGCGGAAGCGCGGATCGAGATTCAGCTCGTGGACCCAGTTGCGATCGTTCGGCAGACTCGCGCCGCCGGGGTCCGTGAGCAACCGCTCTACCGCGGCATGCCAGCGGCCATACAGTGGCGGCGCGATGAGCGGATCCGGATCGAGCGGATTGTCCGGATCGGGAATCGGCTGCGGGTTCGCACCCGGCTTCTGGTAGTCGTCGGTGAGATTCAGGAAATTCGCGATCGCCTGCTGCAGCGGTTGCGGGTAGCCCGGATCCGCCCAGTTCTCGTACTTGCGGTATTCCTCGATGTCCTGGATCACCTCCTCCGGCACGCGCAGCGCGCCGCCGAGCCGCAGGATGCCGCCGAGCGGACCGTCCGGATCGAGCCCGGGGAGATTCCAGCCGGGCTGCTGCAGGTCCATGTCGCGCCGGCCCACACGCTCGTCGGCGGGCTTCGCCTTGAGGAGGCGCACGAGATACTCGAAGTCTCCGAGTATTCCCGTGCAGAAGTACCAGCGGTGGTAATACGGGAACTCGTTCTGGTCCGGGCGCGTGCCCCAGGCGGACTGAGTGGCAAAATCCGACTCGACGGGCAGCCCGAGCCCCGCGCGGCGCCCGGTCTCGAACGTCGGAATGATGAAGGCGTGATATGCCGTATTCGGCTTGAGCTTGCGCGGGCACAGCAGGCGCGAGTAGGCGATGTCCGAGTTCGACTTCAGCGAGTTGTCGAGCTTCGGCAGCACCGCTCCCATGTTCGTCGAGAACATTTCCGTGTCGCTCGCCGCAAGATCCGAGTTGACGTGCACGTGCGCCCAGGCCCAGAGCTGGTCGGCCGGCGGGAACTTCTCGATCGCGGAATCCACCTGGATGTAAGGCAGCAGCTTGTCCTTGAGATTCGCGCCGTCCAGGAACTCGCCCTCTTCCAGCACGACCAGCGCGATCCAGGGACGCAGGCGGTGTGAGGTCTCGTCCGCGCGCGCGGGCGTGTAACGCCACGGAAAGTCTTCTTCGTAGAAATCGACGTAGGGGAGATAGTTCGATTCGAAGTTCGTGATCCAGTGCAGCGGCTCGGTCTTGAAAATAGCACGCGGCTCGATGCCCACGATGTCGCCGGGGCCGTAGAGCTGCACCGGCTTGTCGATGGGCACCGTCAGCGGCGGGCCGCCGCCCACCGCTGCGCCTTCGAGGCTCAGGTGCACGTCGAAACTGGCGCGCAGCTTCACCGGGTCCTGATCGGGCTGCGTGACCTTGTTCGCGAGCCCGATGCGCAGGTAGCTGAGGAACGAGTACGTGCCGATGGGATTGGCCATGACCTGCGACCCGGCGGCTTATGCCGCAGCCTCGTACTGCGGGATGACGTGCAGCGAGTCGTGCAGCTCGGGGCGAGCCGCAACTTGCGCATCGAGATACTGCTTCGCCTGCGCCTCGCTCGCAAAATGCGCCTGCGCCGCGAAGGGCTGATTGTTCGCGGCGTGCGCGACGGTGAAGCCTCCTTCGATGACTTTGACCTTTTCCACGAACGGATCGAGCTGCGTCTTGTAGTGATTCGAGAGCGTGGACTTGCCGACTGCCCCGCCCTTCAGGAAATGATCGAAGAAGCCGCGCGTGAAGACCTTGAAGCGGCGGCGGAAGCGCAGGTAATTGGTGTCGATGATGATCTGCTCGTAGCGCACACGGCGCTTCGTCAGGCGTGAAGCTCCGAGCTGCTGCGAACCGGAAGCCAGCAGTAGCCCGCCGTTCAACGGATCGAACGCGCGTTGCGAGAGCTTCTGCGCGTCGCTCATGTCGAGGAACTGCGCCTTGGCGAACTGCTCGGGCGCATCGCCAATGCGCACCAGGCCGGCGGCAGCAGTCAGCTTGATGTCGTTCGCGTCCGCAGGCTTCTGACTGCCGACCTTGTCGATCTTCAGGCCTAGCGGCACGGCGCGCTGGCTCACGCGCAGCACGCCGAGGGGATGCAGGACCTGCACGCTCTCCGACTCCGGCAGCTTCCGCAACGAGACGAGCAGCTTGTTCTGAATCGGCAGCTCGGCTTTCCAGTTCTCCACCTTCGCGAGCTCCAGCTGCAGCAGCGGCATCACGGGCAGCGGCGGCAGCGTGGTGTCCTTGGTTTCGCCCCAGGTGATGTCGAAGTCCGCCGAGACGTCGAAGAAGAAGAAGCTGATCGAGCCGGTGCCGTGCGCGCGATACGGCGAAGGGCCCGACAGCTCGAAATGCAGGTGAATGCTGAACAGCCCGACGCCGAACACCTTCAGTGACACCGATGCCGACACTTCGATGACGAAGTAGAACGGTGAGAAGCGGAACAGCGCGTCGAAGCTCAGGTGGCCGTCGACGCGCGCCACATCGACGTCGAACATCACCTCGGTATTCGAGCCGAACTGGACGGTGTTCGAAGTGACCGCGAAGTACGTTTCGGTGCGGATGCGCGCGAGACTGGTGTTGAGCAGGCTGACCGCAATGCGCCGGAGCGCGGGGAATGGCAGCGGCGGCGGATTGAATCGCGGATGGAACCCGCCCGCCGAGAGCACGAAGTTCGCATCCGGCCCCCACGCGACCAGCAACCCCAGCTCGCCCTCGAGCGTGAGGAACACGATGCGCGATTCGAACAGGCCGGCGAAGAAATACAGGCGCTGCTTGTCGAATTCGATCGCTCCGATGAAGTTCGCCTGGATGACGATCAGCGGCGCATCTGCTGTGGGCAGCGCCACCTTCAGCACCCCGACGATTGCGATGTTGCCCGTGATCTCGACGATGACACCGAGCGACGCGGTGACGAGCGCCGGCGTTCCCCACCCGAGCTTTGCCATCGGGCCGATGAGGAAGCGTCCCTGGTAGACCGGAAAGATGATGCGCAGGTCGCTGATGATCCGCGGCGCGTTCGCCACAGGATTCTGGGGGAACATGATGCTGTTGACGGCACCCGTGCGCACGCCTTCCGCGAGTGGCGGCAGGTTCACCATGCGATTGAGCCCGAGCAGACCGCCGAGCCCGACGAGCGTGAAGCCGAAGCCGAGCTGAATGCCGGTGCCGAACTCCGCGGTGATGATGATCAGCAGCGCAAAGCCCTTGGAGCCATCGGGCATGCGCGTGGTGATGAGCCCGATCGCCTTCACGGTCACGATGTCGGCGATGGCAAGCTCGAGCACGCCCGCGTACTCCTCGCGGTCGGGATCGAAGTAGACGTAGCCGCCGCCCTTCACCATGCCCGCATCGATCGACATGCCGACACCGGTCGGCGGCTTGAACCGCAAGTCGATGTCGAGCGGCCCGAACTTCGCGTCTGTGCCTTCGGCGAAGCGCAGATCGAGCAGCGCACCCATCCGGTCCGCAGTCGCCGTGAATGGGCCGAGCTTCGCCGTGAGCGCCGTCGATGTCTCCAGCGACAGCGTTCCGTCGTCGCGAATCTTGAGCGCGAGGTAAAGCGTGTCGAAGTCGACCGGCCCGAGCTGTCTGTGGATCGGCAGTGCGATCTCGATGCCGCCGCTGCCCGTGACGCGCAAACCGGTGTCCGCCTGCCACTCGATTCCCAGGTCGAAATGTCCTTCGACGTCGGCGCCCGCGAGCAAGGTACTGATGAAGCCGTCCGACTTGGAGGCGTCGATGCGAACGGTCGCGCCCTCCAGCTTGGCGAACAGCATCGAGTTCATCGTCGCGGTGCGCAGCGTCTCGTCCCAATCCGCTCGCAGCGCGACACCCGCCGCGGCGTTGCTCGCCGCGACGACGACCAAGCCGCCGCCATTCAGAATGTCAAAGGGACGCGCCGCTTCGTTGCGTTCGAGGAACTGGCTGAACTCACCCGTGATCTTGCCGTCGAGCGGTTTGAGTTTGAACGTCAACGGCGGAGCGATGCGCGCCGACACGCCTCCGGTCATGCGCAGGTTCGCCTTGACCACGAGGTCCCATGCGTCGCTGAGCGCGGTGCGATCCTGCACGTCGGCGTCGGCGTCTCCCATGAGCGTCAGCGCCAGGCCGGGTGGAGACACGCTCGAGTCGCGCCGGAGCAAGACGCAGGCGCGCAGGAAAGGCTCGCCGGCTTGCACGCCGATCTCGATGTCGTCTTCTTCCCGGAAGAAATCGCGGGCAACCCGGAAGAAGCCGCTGGGGTCGAAGCTCGGATCGCCCCAGCCGATCGTGTCGCGAAGATGAGCAGCCGGCGCTTTGATCAGATCCTTGATGCGATCCAGACGCAGCCCTTTTCTCACGTATGCCCGGCTGAGGTCGTGGTCGGCGTCGCGGTGCTGGAATTCCCAGTCGAGCAGTCCTGCGATCTTCAGCCCGAACGCCAATTGCGGGTAGTGGTCCGTGATCGCGGACGCGATCGCGTAGTCGCTGAGTGCCTTGACCAAGCGCTCGGCGAGGCTCTCGGCCGCGGCTCGCGCCGCAGCGTCGGGCACGCTCGCGGGCGTCACGCTGCTTCGCACCGCGCTCATCAGTGCATCGGCCGACACGTAGAAATCGCTCAACGCCTTGCCGAGTCGAATCAGCTTGGCCACGATCTCGCCTGCATCGCCCGATGCGACGACGTCCGGAAGCTCCTCCGCAACGACTCGCACCTCGTTCGCTGCGACCTGCGCCTGTTGCGACGCGCCGGTCACCTGCGGCGTCGCCACCACCGTGCTCGGTAGTTGCACGCCGAGCACCTCTGTCAGGAACGACAGGTCGGCGAGAAGCGATGCGCTGTCGCCGACTGCTCGCCCGAGCCATGCAGCGAGCTTGATGTCGAACGGCGCTTCGTCTGCCATCGTGGTGTCAGGTCGTGTTGTCGAGCGTTTTCTTGGCGTCCAATCTGCCGGCGCCGGCCTCGTTGGCCGTCAGTGGCGTAACGGGAGCGGTCACGATTCTCACATTCGTCTTGAGCAGGTTCAGGATCTGCTGCGTCGTCAGCTGCGGCTTCTTCTGCAGCATCAGCGCCACGGTGCCGGTGACGTGCGGAGCAGCCATGCTCGTGCCATGCAAGATCTGCGTCGGCCGACGCTTTTTGGATAGTCCGATTCGGCCCTGGCTGCGCGCGGCGTCGACACTCACCCCGGGGGCCGCGATGTCAGGCTTGGCGGGCTGCTGCAACCCCTGCGGTATCGTGTAGGTTACAAGCGGGCCTCGCGAGGAAGCAAAGTAAAGCGGCAGCGACGGTGTCTCTGCGTCGTATCCCGCAACGCCGATGACATTCAATGCACCGGCGGGACTGCCCATCTGATGCGTGTCTGCCAGCGAGACGCCGACGGGCAAAGCCAGCTCAACGCCGTCATCAACTTGGACAGCTCTTGCGTTCGTGCCTTGTTGGGCGCGAACGACGGTCAGTGTCCCTGTCTCCGTCGAACGGGCCGTGACTTTCATGGTCTCGAAGTCGCCCGCCTTGCCGACGTGGATGTGGAACTCACCGTCAGCGGGGTCGGGAAACTGCCAAATCTTACCCGGGGCGAGCGCGAGCGTCGTCCCTGAAGCAGGAGGGTTCGGTGGTGTTCGAATGTTGCCGTAGCCGCCGATCTGAAAACCCTGTTCGATTAGCGTGTGCGTGGTCCACAGGTGAACGACGACCTCCTCTGCGGCGCCGATCGTCAAGATATAAAACCTGTTGCCAACATGCAGGCCACGGTCATTCGGCCGGAACTTAAGGTTGAACCGGCTGCGAATCACCAGCCCGCGGTTCGTAAAAGGCAGGGGATCAGGATCGATGGCGTGAGACATCTCATAGCTGCGTCCGCCTGCAAACTGTATCGGGCCGACGGGAGGACTCCCCAAAGCAGGACCGACGATTGGGTTTTCGCCTGGCAGCTTCAGTGCAACGGTGACCGCATTGACGGTCAGTGGGTAGTACAAGCGAATCTCGAGCGCGTACGTCTCGGAATAGTTCGTCCGTTCGTCATAGAGATACAGGGGCACCGCAACTTGGCCCCCGTTCGGTCCAAACTTTATCGAGGCGTGTTTCAAGGATTGCCCTTCGTTGCCCGCGGCAGCCACGAAGCAACGGCCGGGGACACCATCGAACGTAGCGGTCAGGAAGTCATCGTCTGCAGTGAGTCCGTCGTGCGGACCTATCGCATCCCAGAAACTGACGTTGATCACGACCGGACGGTTGTCGAAGAAATTCTTGGTCACATTGAGGATGTACGCGACGGCGTCGCGGAACTTCTTCTCCTCGCTGACTGGAACTCCGCCGACCTGCGGCTCCTTCTCCAGCTCCTTGTGCCTGACGATGATCAGGTCCGCTTCAGGCGCGACACCAATGAACTTGAATTTGTCCTGGCCATTACCGGCAGCGATCGACGCCACGTGCGTACCGTGCCCGTGGGAGTCGCGATGACGGAAATCACCCAACCCAGCCAAACCTGCGACGATCCGGGCCTGATCGTACTCCACGCCATAGGTGGCCCCACCGCTCAGAAGATTGGCGTCAGGTGACTTATCGACGCCTTGGGGTTCGAGCCCCTGGTCCCAGATTCTGAAGATGCGTGGCCTCTTCGGCTCCGTCGTCGTGAAGAAGAACGGGTGGTGGATATCGATTCCCGTATCGATGATGCCGATGATGACGCCCTTGCCGGTGAACCCCGTGAACGTCGCCCCCGATCGAGTCCAAATCTCGCTGGCCCTGATGTTCGGCACGCTGAGGTCGAGCGCGAGAGTCCGCGACTCGCCGAACGAGATCTTCACGACACCTGGATGTGCAGCGATCCGTTCAAGGTTCGCCAGATCCAACGTGCCGTTGGCGAACCCTGCCGGGCCCGCCGCCGCGGTCTCGAAACCGAGCGCCTCGATACCGGGCAGATCTTCCGAGTAGTAGAGCGAGACATTGACGCGCTCGATGGCGCTCGCTGTCCGATGCGCCTGCGCATCGGCCGACCCCTGTTCGCGCGACCGCCGATATTTGGAATAGATCGAAGACAGACCCGGATCGAGCTTGTTCCACACGGTCGACATCGAGCCTTCTCCGAGCTGCGCGCCGCGTGCATCATCGCGCGGCGCCGCCTACATATATATATGTGTCTGCCTCTTCGTCTGTCGTCTGAGCGTTCGGCTGCGCGTTTTCGAACACGCTAGCGCGTGCATGGAGCGATTGCTACTGCCCAGAGAAGCTAGGGTTTCTACCAGAAGTCACGCGGGACGCCCCTGCAACCTGCGTGCGCTCAAGAACTTTGCGGCTGAGTTGGCATCCGGCCCGCCATGTTGGCGCTGACCGCGGTGATGCGACCGCCATCCGCAGGGCGAATCTCAGGCTTTCACCTTCAGCGGCACTGCGCGGACGAAGTTGTGATAATTCGGTGAAACCCGCCTGACCTGTTCGTGCAGCTTGTCCAACTCGGCCCGCGGCGCCGGCGAATCGATCTGCACTTCCAGCTCGACTTCGTCGTAGCCGGGGTTGACGCTCGGGTCGATACCCAGGAAGCCGCGCAGATCGAGCGTGCCATGCGCGCGAATCGTCAGTGAACGCAGCTCGATGTTCATCGCCGCGGCATTGCCGACATAGGTTGCGCCGACGCACGCATTCAAGCCCGCCAGCAGCAGCTCCTGCGGGTTCGCGGCGGTGTTGGCGCCCAGCAGCTCGGGCGGCTCGTCCGCTGCAATGAAGAAGTCGCGCTCCAGGACCTGGTCGCCGAGGCGGATGGGCATCGGTCGGGCTTCGGTGCGTGTTCCTCCCTGCCAGGTCGTCACCACGCCGAACGTGGCGGCGCCGGCCGCGGGGCGCGCCGCAACCTCGGCTGCGAATTCGCGCAGTGCTCCGACATCGATGCCGTTGCGTCTTGCGGTCTGATCAGTCTTGCTCATTGCCTGCTCCTCACTCGTCAAAGTCGTTTCAACTGTTGCGCCCGGCCATTACGCCGCCGTCGACATCCCAGACCGCGCCGGTAATCCACGCTGCCTTGTCGGACAGCAGGAAGACGATGGCTTCGGCAACGTCTTGCGCCGTGCCGATACGGCCGATGGGATGGAAACCATTGAAGCCCTGCAGCACCTTCGACACTTCATCCTTCGGAATGAAGCCTTCGTAGATCGACGTCGCCACTACTGCCGGCGAAACGGCATTCACGCGAATGCGCCGCGGCGCGAGCTCCATCGCGAGGTGCTGGGTCAGCGAGTGCAAGCCGGCCTTCGCCATCGAATAGGCCGACGAAGGTGTCGCGGCGATCGCCTGCTTCGCCCACATCGAGCCGATGTTGACGATGGCACCGGCTCGGTCGCGCGCCGCCAGATTCGCCACGACGGCTTGCGTCGTGAAGAAGAACGCCTTGTTGAGCGCCAGGTATTGCTCGTAGTCGCGCTCCGTGTGTTCGAGGAACGACTTCGGATAGAACACGCCGGCGGCATTCACGAGCAGATCGATGTCCTGATGATCCTGGTTGATCGTACCGAGCAGCTGCCTGACCTCTTCCGGGCGCGACAGATCGGCATTGAGAAGCGTCACCTGCCCCGCCCCGGCCAGGCTGTTGCGCGCGGCTTCGAGCTTGTCGGCCCGGTGTCCGACGAGCACTGCGCTGCCGCCGCGTTCGATGACCATGCGGGCCGTTTGCAGACCGATGCCGCTGGTGCCGCCGACGACTAGGAGCTTCTTACCGCTGAATTGCAGATCCACAGTGTGTTCCCTACCTTCAATGCGGGCTCGACTTGGTGCGATAACGCGTGCCCTCGGGCGCCCAGAATACGAAGCCGCTGTCGCCGATCTCCAGATAGGGCGACAAGCCATGCTTGACGAGCGCTATGCGCAGCCCGTCCACGCCACCGCTGCTTTTAAACACCCGGCAAGTACGTAGGACATCGCCATACATCTTCTGCGTGTTCGATTGCGCCAGCTCAACGACGTCCAGATCTGCGACGCCGATGGACCACACGTGCACGTCCTCATCCATTGCATACGTCTTGATGCGCCAGGCACCGGACGGCGATTGGTAGTACTGCACGGTATCGAAGGCTTGCTCAGTTGCCGGGATTTCTTCGTTCCGCAGATAGCTGCTCTGTACGTCGAGCTCACAGATGACAAGTGTTGATGTCCACATGGGAGGTTGCGCGGTGGTCGGACGATCACGAAGCATGAGACATCATCGATCCGAATGGCTGCGGCGCTCTGTATCAAATGCTACGGTGACTGTCTCGGTGACGCGCACGGCGAAATGATCGCCGAACGCTACCAGCGCGCCACGTGCGACTACATGATCGCCGATGAGGAGCTCGAGTGGCTCGTCGAGGAGTCGGTCGAGCACTGCGCGCCACACACCCGCGTCGACGATCGCGTGCAGTCCGGAAGCACTGCAAACGATCCCGACAGCGCCGCAGCCGAAGGCAAGAAGATCCGGCGGCAACTCGTCAGTGATCTCGACCGCGGGCAGCCCCGCAGACTCGCCGAACAGCGCAGCGCGTAACTCCTCGGCGCGCGCCAAGGCAGCAAGGTCAACGATCTCTTCGATGACCTGTACCGGAGCGAACTGCGGGTCCGAACCAACGACGGACTGCGCGAGCCCAGCGCGATCCACCGCGCCCGCGCGAATCCACAAGCCACCCTTCGCATCGCGCAGCTGCTGGTACGCATGATGCTGCCACTGCTCACGATCAAGCAGGGGCGTCACCGTCACCGCAGCGGGTATCGGCCCGTTAATCGCCCACTGCTGCATCCAGGTATCGAGCGCAGTTTGCGCGCGCTGCCGCAACAGCTCGAGGGCCGCGGCACCACGCGAATGCAGAAGTCGTGCACTCATCGCGCTTGCGCGAATGCCGCTCGCCGATTACTTCAGACCGCCGCCGACCTTCGTGGCGACCGCTTCGGTCTGCTCCAAGTGGTGCTCGAACGCCGGTAGCACCTGTGCGAAGTGAGCCCTCAGCTCCGCACACTGCGCCGAGGGCAACAATGCCGTCTTGACGGCCCCGATGGCGGCGCGATGGAAGGCGACTTCGTGCTGCGCATACGCTTTGTCGAACTCCACGCCTCTCAGTCCCTGCAGCCTGGTCAGCGCCTTGCTGTGATCGATCGCTGCAGCGTTGCGCTTCGCCGGGAGTGTTGGAGTCACCTTGCACGTTTCCGCCAAACCGTATGCAGCCTGACGCACGCCGCTGTGATCCGAGGCCACATGCTTGGCGAGGCTGCGGACGTCTTCCGAGGCGCCCTGCGCGCTGCCGAGCAGTGCGGTCTCGATGTCGAAACCGTTGACCTGAATGTAGATACCGAGAATCTGGCCGTCGGTGAGCTGACCCGCCATTGCTGGATCAGTGCACGCCAACGCCGTCACGGCGAGCGCAGCGAGCGACGATTTGATGCGCATGGTGAATCTCGATGAGAGTGGCGCTACGTCGATGTAGCGCGGCCACGATAGCGGCGTGCAGCACGAAGCTCTGTATCAAAAGCTACGCGCGTCGTCGCCGACCGCGGGCGGGCTGGGCCGCCATCTTCGCGTCGGGTGCAACCACGCGCCGCAAGTCGAAGGGGTTACGGATGACGATGGCGCCGCGCTGCGACTCGACCATGCCCTGATTGACGAAATCCCGCAGCAGACGCGCGATCACCTCGCGCGTGGTGCCAAGGTGCCGCGCAATCTGTTGCTGTGTCATGCGCAAGACGCCGTCGCCGGAGGCATGAAGCATCATGAACTGCGCCAGACGCTCGCGATGGTTGCTCGCATGGATCTGCTCGAGCTCCGCCATGAGCCGATACACCAAGCCGCTCAGCGATTGCACCGTGAGGCTCTGGATCGAGCGCTCGGTCTCGAACAGCTTGCGATAGATGGCTCCGGGGATCATGGCGATTTCCGTCGCACTTTCCGCCTGCACCCAGGCCGGATACAGCAGGTCGTTGAACAGGCAATTCAGCGCGAGCACGCAGACCTCGCCGGGATCGATGAAATACAGCGTGGCTTCGGTGCCATTAGGCGCGATCGTGAAGACGCGCAGCTTGCCGGTCAGCACCAGGTAGCAGCCCGATACGACCTGCCCTTTGTAGAGAACGGGAGCAGTCACCGCCGAGTTATTGATGACCGTGCCGTGCGCGAGCAGCGCGCGCGCTTCGGCGCTCAAGACCCTGAACGGCTCGAATCTTGTCAGCGCCTCGAGCGCTCGCTCGCTACGCGCGACCGGCGCAGCTGCCTTTACAGTCCCCATGTACCTGCACCCACTCAACGCACGAACAGACGTGCACCAGCATACGCTCGTATCGGCAATGATCAGGGTCCGGCGCGGCAGAGGTCCGTGACTTTTGGTACAGACCCACTGACCGGCGAAGTGCAGGTTGTCACGTCGCCTTCCTAGGAGAGTTCATGCTGCGTCCGCCCCTGCCTCCCTTCACTGCTGCGACGGCGGCGCAGAAAGTGCGACTTGCCGAGGACGCATGGAACAGCCGTGATCCGGCTCGGGTCGCTCAGGCGTACACGATCGATACTCGCTGGCGCAACCGCGCAGAGTTTCTGGCAGGGCGCGCGGCGATCGAGGCGTTTCTCGCTCGCAAGTGGCAACGTGAGATCGACTATCGCCTGATCAAGGAGGTCTGGGCGCACGAGGGCAATCGTATAGCGGTGCGCTTTGCCTACGAGTGGCGTGACGACAGCCATCAGTGGTTTCGCTCGCACGGCAACGAGATCTGGGAGTTCGATGGCAGCGGCCTGATGGCGCGGCGCGAGGCGAGCATCAACGACGTGGTCATCGCGCCGGATGACCGCCGATTCCGCTGGCCGCAGGGCCCGCGCCCCGCCGATCATCCCGGTCTGCACGAGCTCGGGCTGTAACCGTCGCTGCCGCGCGGCTCACGGGGCCGGCACCTGAGCTGCTTACAGCCCCGCCCTGAAGCTGACGGCGATTCCGGAAGTTGCCACCTGCACGACGATTGCCGCGAGCGACAGGACGAAGGCAGCCATCGACAATGAGATGGCCCATTGGCTGCGCGTGTGCTCGGCATCCTGTGCCGCAAGGATGCCCACTAAGTACGGGTAGTTGACGCAATGGCGTCGTTCACCGACCTTGTCGACAAACAGGTGTACGTACGTGTGCGGAGCCGCTTCGTAGTGGTGCTTGCGATCCAGGTGGTAGAAGAGATAGCCGAACAGTGTCGCTGGCTTGCAGCCAAGCTGCTCCGCTACAGCGGTTACGTTCATGGGTAGATATGGATCGACATCACCACCGGATGCCGGGATCGAAGACTCGTACATCTTCGCCACACAACGCAGTACCTCACGCTCGCTTGGGAACTTCATTCGAACACCTCACCGCATACTGGACTGACAACGCTCGCAAGCTCTGTATCAAGAGGCACACAAGTGGACACCCTCACGTGCATGCAGGCCTTCCTGAAAGTCGTCGAGACCGGCAGCCTCGCCGAAGCCGGTCGACGGCTCCATGTCTCTGCGCCCATGATGAGCCGCTACGTCAACTATCTGGAGAAACGCGTCGGGGCGCGCCTCATCAACAGATCGACGACGGCATTGAGTCTCACGGAAGCCGGTGCCGCGTACTACGAGCGATGCGTCGCTGCCCTTGCAGCAATCGCGGAAGCCGAAGAGTCTGCTACGGCACATGCGTCTGTCCCGCAGGGGACGCTGCGGATCAGCGTCTCCGCAGACTTCGGCGCGAGCTACCTCGCGCCGGTGATGGTCGAGTTTCTACGCCGCCACGCCTCGATCGCCATCGACGTGGCGTTCACGAATCGCATGGTGGACCTGGTGGAGGAAGGGATCGACCTCGCGATCCGCATCTCGGCGGCAATCGATCCGAAGTTGATCGCGCGGCGGCTCGCAACGACCTCACTCGTCGCGTGCGCATCGCCCGAGTACCTCGAGAGGCATGGAACGCCGCGGACCCCGCAGGAACTGGAGAGCCACAACTGCTTGGTGTTCGCCGACTCCGCTTATTTTCGCGACTGGTCGTTCGACAAGGATGGGCAGCGCACCGTGATTCATTCGCGCGGCAACCTGCGCTGCGGCGACAGCAACGTCTTGCGAGTGGCCGCGGTTCAAGGGCTGGGTGTGCTCCTGCTCGGCAGTTTCATCGTCGCCGAGGACCTGCAGGCGGGGCGCCTCATCCCTATCCTCACCGACTACACGATGGAACGCTTCGGAGTGTTCGCCGTGTATGCGAACCGGCGTTTCCTGCCGCCGAAAGTCCGATTGTTCGTCGATGCGCTGGTCCGCCGCTTCGGAGAGAATCCCGACCGCGATCCATTTCTCGATAGCAGCCGGCCGAGCGCCTGATCTCCTCGTCGTCGCCCTTTCGCGGCAAGCAACAGGGTCGTGCACCGGCGTGTGATTCTGCGGCTCGCGCGACCAGCGTAGCTTCCTCGCATGCGTCGACCCATGCACACAGGAGCACAGCCGTGTTCGACCACAAGTCACCCGAGATGAAACTGAACGCCACAGCGACGGCACTCGTATTCACCGACCTGCACAACGACTTCCTCTCGCCGCAGGGCAAGGCCTTCCCGCTCATCAAGGACAGCCTCGCGCGCAACAACACGGCTGAGAACATCGAGCGCCTGTTGCGAGCTGCCAGGACAGTCGGCCTGAAGGTGTTCGTCTCCCCGCACTACTACTATCCGCACGATCACAAGTGGGTCGCGCCGACGACACCGCTCGAGGATCTGGCACACCAGATCGGCCTGCTGAACCGCCGCGACCCGCTCTCTGCGGAGGATCTCGAAGGCTCCGGCGCGGATTTCCCGGAGAGATACAAGCCGTACATTCGTCACCCGGACACGATCGTGACCAGCCCGCACAAGGCTTACGGGACGTCGACCAACGACATGATTCTCCAGCTACGCCGTTATCGCATCGAGAAGATCGTTCTGGCCGGCCCGGTGGGCAATCTCTGTGTGGAGGCGCATCTGCGTGATTTCATCGAGCATGGGTTCGAAGTGGCAATGGTTCGTGACGCCACGGCGGGAGCCCGGAATGAAGAAGGCGACGGCTACCAGGCTGCGCTCATCAATTGGCGCTTCATTGCGCACGCATTGTGGACGACGTCGGATGCTGTCCGCTTCATCGAAGCGCTGGCCGTCGGCGCCCGCCCAGGCGTCGCGGCATAGGAGCGTGCAGCGTGAGCCACGCGGGTTGGCGTGACGGGATATTGAGAACCCTTGCCGAGCTCCAATTGCTCGCTCTGGAGTTTTCCCGAACCTCCACGGCGACGGAACTCGGCAGTGCTCTTTGGGTCGCGTTCGTTCCTGACGCAGCATGCCCGTGGAGACTGGTCGAGACGGAGCGCCCCTCGACAGGCCGTCTGCGCCGGAAGCGGATGCTGTGCTTTGCGCTGCTCGAGGAGATATTGCGAGCCATCGAAGAACGACTGGCCTGGGCGACAGCGGACGAGCAGTTCTGTTCAACGCATATGGCGACGCCGGGAGGATTCCCAGGCGTCACCGGCGATTGGGTGCATAGCAAGGACTTCGACCTGGTCTTCGCCAGCACGCGCCAGCTGATTCGGGAGCAGATGTGCGCGACGCTGTCAGTACAGACCGTAGTACTGTACTAACGCCCCGGCGCGTCGAGACTGACGAAGGTGCCGCCGTTGTGTTGACACAGTGTGCGCATCAAGGTTGTGAACTGTGCGCTGGTGTGTTGCGGAGCATCAGAGCGTAACGGAAAACCGATAGCATTGATGCGCACACGACGCCCGCCGGTTGCAGCGTCGCGGTTGATAATGTCCACGCCCTTCACGACCGAGTCGATTGATGGCCCCGTGAACTCATCACCGAACACGTACAGGCTGATCTTCTTGTCCGTGTCGTGATAGGTACGGATGGCCTCGACGATGCCCTCGATCGGGCTGGAATTCGAGAAGGCGTTCCAGGTGCGCAGCCGCTCGATCACCGTGCGCCGCTGCGCCGGCGTGTCGGGCATCCACTTGCCGCGATCGTCAGCGAACATGTAGACGCCTTCGTCATTCATCATCTGGAAACCTCTGACCTTCGGATACAGGTTCAGCGTCTCCTCGACCTTTGTCAGCACCATCGGCCAGGCATGATGGAACATGCTGCCTGAGGTATCGATGATGAAGATGATGTGGTCGCTGTCGTCAGGCGGGCGGGCGGCTTCCTGCGCATGCGCAAGGTTGGAGAGAATGGTCAACCCCGTGAGGAGCAAGAGCGCCAGCAACCCGGATCGAGTCGCCCTCAGGTCACGCGTAATGTGCATGCCTCTATCCATTGGCCCGCTTCCCTGGCATCAAGGCGTGTATCGTGATGACGACCGCATGAACTGTGGCTGAATTTGCGGCGAGCTTCAGCGCAGGATGAATCCATTCCGCAGCGGATCTTCGGGTCGAACCAGAACTGGTGCTGCCCTGTTCCGACACCCCCTGCTCGCCCTCATGATTGTCGCAGCGTCGCTCATTGACTCAACCGTCTACGCGCAGAAACCGGCGGACGTACTGATTCGTCACGCCACTATCGTCGACGTCGAACATGCGCGCTTGATCGCCGATCAGGCTGTCGTCACCTCGGGCGACCGAATTCTCGCAGTCGGACCCGACGCAGCAATCGCGAGAGCCTGGAAGGCCTCGAAGACGCTGGACGCCGGGCAGCGGTTCCTGATTCCCGGCTTGTGGGACATGCATGTCCACTTCGGCGGCGGCGTCGATCTCATCGAGGAGAACAAGGCTCTGCTGCCGCTCTACGTCGCGCATGGCATCACGACGATCCGCGACTGTTCGGGCGATCTGCCGGAGCAAGTACTCGCGTGGCGACGCGAGATTGCGAGCGGCGCGCTGTTCGGTCCGACGCTGCTCAGCTCGGGACCGAAGATCGAAGGCATCAAGCCGGTGTGGAAAGGCACGCTGGAAACGGGATCGCGGGCGGACGTCGATGCGGCGATCGCAAAGCTCAAGGCGCTCGAGGTCGACTTCGTGAAGATCACGGACAGCACGCTCAAGCCCGAACTATTCCTCTACGCGGTGCGCAAAGCACGAGCGGCCGGTCTGCGGACTTCGGGTCATATCCCGATGGGCATCACGGTGCGGCAAGCCGTCGATGCCGGGCTGAGTTCGATCGAGCACATGGACTACGCAGTCAGGGCCGGCGTGAAAGACGAACCTGCGATCGTCGCGGCCTTTGCCGCCGGCAGCATCGATCGCGCCGAAGCTGCGAGACGACTGGACGCCGGCTTCGATTCCGCCACGGCGAAAAGCGCGTATGAATACTTCGCGCAGAAGGGTATCGCGGTAACGCCGACTCTCAATGGCAGCCGGATCCTGGCATGGCTCGATCGCGACACGCATGAAAAGGATGAATACCTCGCCTACATCGGTCCGAAGCTGCGCGCGACATACGATTGGCGCGTTCAACGCGCTGCCCAGGCAGACGCCGCAGCGATAGCGGCGCGACACGCGCGCTTCGAGCGATCTGCCAGTGTTCTCGAGATGCTGCAACAGGCTGGCGTCACGATCATGGCAGGCACGGATGCCGGCTTCCTGAACTCCTTCAACTATCCAGGCATCGGGCTGCACGATGAGCTCAGCCTGTTCGTCGCGAATGGACTTACACCGGCACAGGCGTTGTCATCCGCCACTCGCGCCGGACCGGGCTGGTTCGGCAAGCTCGATCGCTACGGAGCGATCGGCAAGGACAAGGCGGCGGACATGGTGCTGCTCGATCGCAATCCGCTGGAAGACATCGCAGCGACGCGCACGATCCGCGCCGTGATCCTGCGAGGGACGGTTCACGAGCGCGCCGCGCTGGACGCAATGTTGAGTCGAGCCCGCGCCCAGGTTGCCGCGTGGAATGCGGTCGCAGCCGTATTTTGAAAGCGCCGGCCCTGATCCTCAGTCACCATGCTCTCGTGAAGCTCACACGACGAACCCTCTCGAGTGCTTTCGGTCTCGCGCTCCTGTCCGGGGGACAAATTGCTCGGGGACAAACGAAGGACGTTCGCATGGATGAAACCATGGAAACGTTGCGCGCCTACTCGGAGGCCTGGCAACGCGGAGACCTCAAGGCTCTCACGTCGCTGTACGCCGATGACTTCACGCTGCATTACCCAGG
>Ga0209382_10001930_pt1 | contig 31367 bp, 22 predicted proteins | sample SoiMetdeltSBSDD5_FD_187599 | JGI IMG/M metagenome (GOLD analysis project Ga0209382, IMG submission 187599) | Bulk soil microbial communities from a Populus tree surrounding site in Tennessee, USA - Soil MetaG P. deltoides SBSDD5 (SPAdes) (version 2) | ecosystem: Environmental > Terrestrial >...
GCGGATCGCTGTCCGGCCCGTCCTCACCCATCGACTGGTTCCCGCCTTCGCCGCTAGCTTAGGGGGAGCGTCCCTCGCGGTCAAAGCAGCGCGGTACGAACGCCGGCCCGCGTGGGGCGGGACGTTCGTCGGCGGACAGCTGTCCGGGTCGCGCGCGGACAGCTGTCCGCGCGCTGAAGACTCGGCGATTCGCACGCCGGCGCAAGTCACTGCATACAAACAATCCGCGGCGGGAGCGAGCGCATGGCATCGCCCTTGCCCTTGTCCCTTGCGCAACGCGAGAGGAGCTGCCCGTTGATCCGAGACACGTCGACCATGGACCGCCCCGTCGAAGAGCCAGCGCGCTCGAGACGGCGCTTGTTCCTCTTCGCCCTCGCCGGCGGCGTCTTGTTGTTGCTCGCCGCGCTCGTCGTGCCCGGCATGGTCCGCTGGTTCTCGGCAGAGCAGACCGTCGACGCCTCGGTGCTGCGCTTCGGCACGGTGACGCGCGGCGACCTGGTCCGCGAGGTGGCGGTGGAGGGGAGCGTGGTCGCCGCCTTTCGTCCCACGCTCACGAGCCCCGCGCGCGGCGTGGCGCGCGTCGAGGTGCAGGCGGGGCAGGTGGTGACGCGCGACCAGGTGCTCGTGCGCGTCGAGAGCCCCGAGGTCGACAGCCGCCTCGCGCAGGAGCGCTCGAGGCTGCTCTCGGCGCAGAGCGACTTCGAGCGGCAGCGCATCCTCTCGCGCCAGGACCGGCTGCAGCGCGAACAGGGGATCGCCCTCCTCGCCGTGCAGCTCGAGACCGCCCGCCGGGCGATGGACCGTGCCGACCGCACCCGCAAGATGGGCATCCTCAACGAGGTCGACTACGAGAAGGCGCAGGACGAGGTGAAGCTCGCCGAGCTGCGCTTCGCCACCGCCAAGGGGGAGGCCGAGCTGGCCGCCGAGACGCTCACCTTCGAGGTGCGCACCCGGGCGTCGCAGGTCGAGCAGCAGCGTCTCGTCGTCACCGAGCTCGAGCGCCAGGTCGGCGCCCTCGCCGTCAAGTCGCCGGTGGCCGGTCAGGTCTCGCGGGTGCTCGTCGCCGACCGCGACTCGGTGACCGAAGGGCAGCCGCTCGTGGGTGTGGTCGACCTCTCGAGGCTCGAGCTCGAGGTCTTCGTCCCCGAGAGCTACGCCCCCGACATCAAGGCGGGGACGCCGGCGGTGCTCACCGTCGAGGGGCGCGAGTGGGCGGGCGAGGTGACCAGCCTGTCGCCCGAGGTGCAGGGGAGCCGCGTGCGCGGCGTCGTCGGCTTCGCCGGCCAGACGCCGCCCGGGCTCAAGCAGAACCAGCGCGTTCCCGGCCGCCTCGTGCTGGAGACCCGCCGCAACGTGCTCAAGGTGGCGCGCGGGCCGTTCCTCGAGGCGCTCGGCGAGCGCCAGGCCTACGTGGTCGACGACGGCGTCGCGACCCTGCGCGCGATCGAGGTGGGGAGCGTCAGCATCACCGAGGTGGAGATCGCGAGCGGCCTCGAGGCGGGGGAGGAGATCGTGCTCTCCGACCCGACGCCCTTCCAGGGCGCCAAGAGGGTGCACCTGCAGCGATGACCGGGTGGCACCTGTGCCGCCGCGAACGCGACGATCGAGTGCATTCGACAGAGAAGGGATGAGACGACCGTGACGATAGTGACGACCGAACGAACCGCAGGAGAGCGCTCGATGATCCGCATGAAGAACGTGTCGAAGGTCTACCGCACCGAACACGTGGAGACGCACGCCCTGTCGAGCTTCACCGTCGACATCGCCGCCGGGGAGTTCGTGGCGATCATGGGCCCGTCGGGCTCGGGCAAGACGACCTTCCTCAACATCGCCGGCCTGCTCGACACCTTCGACCAGGGCACGTACCTGCTCGACGGCCAGGACGTCTCGCGGCTCTCCGACCGCCAGATGTCGAAGCTGCGCAACGAGAAGCTCGGCTTCATCTTCCAGAGCTTCAACCTGATCCCCGACCTCGACGTCTTCGACAACGTCGACGTGCCGCTGCGCTACCGCGGCATGGGCGCCAGGCACCGGCGGGAGCTGATCGAGGAGGCGCTCGCCGTCGTCGGCCTGACGGCGCGGCTCAAGCACTACCCGTCGCAGCTCTCGGGCGGCCAGCAGCAGCGCGTGGCGGTGGCGCGCGCGCTCGTCGGCCGACCGCGCCTGATCCTCGCCGACGAGCCCACCGGCAACCTCGACTCGGCGATGGCCAACGAGATCCTCGACCTGCTCGAGCGCATCAACGGCACCGGCACGACCGTGGTGATGGTCACCCACGACCCCGAGCTCGCGACGCGAGCGCCGCGGCAGATCCACGTCCTCGACGGCCGCATGCTCGACCTCGCCGCGGAGGTGTCGGCGCCGCTCTTCCGGCCCGGCGCCCACGCCAGCGAACCCGTCTTCGGAGCCTGACGCCATGCTCGCCTACCACCTGCGCATCGCCGCCAAGAGCCTGCGCCGCACGCCGGTGCTCTCGGCCCTCCTCGTCGTCGGCATCGCCCTCGGCATCGCCGTCTCGACCGCCTTCGTCGCCGCGTATCACACGGTGGCGAAGGACCCGATCCCCAGCAAGAGCGACAAGCTCTTCTACGTCACGCTCGACAGCTGGAACCCCGAGCGCCCCTGGGACGACGACCATCCGAAGGACCCGCCCAACCAGCTCACCTACCGCGACGCGGTGAGTTTGATGGCGAGCACGATCCCCACGCGTCACACGGCGATGTTCAAGACCGAGCTCACGGTCTTCCCGACGACGCGCGAGGAGCGACCCTTCCGCGCCCGCACACGCGTCACGTTCCGCGACTTCTTCGGCCTCTTCGACGCGCCCTTCCAGTACGGCGGCGAGTGGGGCAAAGACGCCGACGCCGCGCCGCAGGCGGTGGTGGTGCTCGACCACGAGACCAACCAGAAGCTCTTCGGCGGCCGCAACAGCGTCGGCAAGCAGGTCCGCATCGAGGACCGCAACTTCACGGTGACCGGTGTGTTGGCGCCCTGGTACCCGAAGCCGAAGTACTACGACCCGCACAACGACTCCTTCGAGACGCCGGAGGAGATCTACGTCCCCTTCCGCTGGACGCTGCCGATGAAGTTCGTCACCTCGGGCAACACGAGCGGCTGGAAGTCCTACGGTCCCGACTTCGAGGACAAGCTCGAGTCGGAGTCGGTCTGGGTCCAGTTCTGGGCCGAGCTCGACAACGCCAGGCAGCGTGAGACCTACGAGAGCTGGCTCGCCGGCTACGTGGGCGAGCAGAAGAAGCTCGGCCGGTTCGCGCGTCCGCTCAACAACCGGCTCTGGGACGTCAAGGCGTGGCTCGATTGGGTGCAGATCGTGCCGCGCTCGACCAAGACGATGCTGGTGATCAGCCTGCTCTTCCTGGTCGTCTCGTCCGTCAACCTGATCGGCATCCTGCTCGGCAAGTTCCTCGCCCGCTCGCCGGAGGTGGGGGTGCGGCGCGCGCTCGGCGCGAGCCGGCGCCACGTCTTCCTGCAGCACCTGCTCGAGTGCGAGCTGGTCGGCCTGCTCGGCGGCGCGGTCGGCGTGCTGGCGGCGCTGCCGCTCCTGCACGGCATCGAGCGGCTCACCCGCTCGCCGGACGACCCGCAGCTGCTGCAGCTCGAGCTGCCGATCCTCGCCGCCGGCATCGTGCTCGCGCTCATCGCTGGCCTCGTCGCCGGCATCTACCCGGCCTGGCGCATATGCCGAATCCCGCCGGCGGCGCATCTGAAGGCGCAGTAAGAGGAGATCGCACCATGGAGCTGGGACCCGTCTTCCGCGCCTTGATCCACAACCGCGCGCGCTTCCTGCTGATCACGCTCGAGGTGGCGCTCACGCTCGCCATCGTCGTCAACTGCATCAACATGGTGCTCGACCTGCGCGGCAAGGTCCTGCGCCCGTCGGGATACGACGAGGCCAACCTGCTGGTGGTGACGCTCGAGCCGTTCGCCCCCGCGTACAACGACACCGAATACCTCCACTCGGCGCGGCAGCGCGACCTCGAGCGCCTCCGCGCGTTCCCCGGCGTTCGCGCAGCCACCGCGGTCTCCGCGGTCCCGCTCTCCGGCGGCGGCAGCGCCAGCGGCCGCAAGGTCGAGGGCGCGAAGGGGGACTCGGTGCCGGCTCCATACTTCGAGGTCTCCGACCAGGCGATCGACACCTTCGGCGTCAAGCTCGTGGCGGGCCGCAACTTCGAGCCCGGTGAGCACCGCGACTGGTTCGACGCCGACGGCGAGGAGCACGACCGCCCGGCGATCGTCAGCCAGAAGTTCGCCGACAAGCTCTTTCCCAACGGCGATGCGCTCGGCAAGCGGATCACCAACTCCAAGGGGCTGAGCTCGGACATCATCGTCGGCATCGTCGAGACGATGTTCAACTCCTGGCCCCAGGCGGACAGCATCTCGGGCCACGCCATGCTCCTGCCCGGCCGTCCCGAGGACAAGCGCTTCATCCTCTACATGGTGCGCGCCGAGCCCGGGGCGCGGGCGGCCGTGCAGAAGGGGATCGAGGACACGCTGCTCAAGATCGACTCCGGCCGCATCGTGCGCGTGCGCACGCTGGAGGAGGTCAAGGCGCGCACCTACGGCAGCGAGCTGGGGCTGATCAAGATCCTCAGCGGTGTCGTCATCCTGCTCGTCGCCGTCACCGCCTTCGGCATCGTCGGCCTGACCTCGTTTTCGGTGAACCAGCGGCGCCGTCAGATCGGCACCCGGCGCGCCCTCGGCGCGACGCGGCAGGACATCCTTCGCTACTTCCTGCTCGAGAACTGGCTGGTCACCGGCAGCGGGCTGGCGCTCGGCCTCGGGCTCGCCTGGGCCCTCAACTACACCCTGGTGCGGATGACCACGGTCGTCGGTGCCTCGGCGGCGGTGCCCAAGCTCGACTGGGGCCTGCTCGCCGGCGGCATGGTGCTGCTCTGGGTGAGCGGCCTGCTGGCGGCGCTCGCCCCCGCCCTGCGCGCCACGCGGGTGGCGCCGGTGGTGGCGACCCGCACGGTCTGAGGTGAGGGCGACCATGAGTCGGAACGCGAACGGCGCAGCGGACGGCCGGTGATCCATGCCGGACCGGGCGCGCTCGCCCATGTTGCTGCTAACGCCGGGCCCCCCTCGCACGTCTTTATGTGCAGGACCGTGACGATGCACAGGGGGGGACCTGGCGTGAGCGAGGGGGCCCGGCGCGAGCCGGCCTTCCTCTGGTTCACCCGCGGCGGCGCCGCCTACCTGGTGACCGACGGCCCCTCGCTGCGCCGCCTCGGCGGGCTCGCCGGCGAGACCGACGCGGGCCTCGGCCAGCAGATCCGCGAGCTCGCCGACGAGCTTCTGCAGAGCGGCGTCGCGCAGCCGGCGGGCGACCTCCGCTCCCCATAGAATCGCCTCAAATGGGGGAACGCTTGCGGGTCCTCATCGTCGACGACCAGCCGGCGGTGGCCCGAGCGCTGTCGGTCCTCTTCGACCTCCACGACATCCCGAACGTCGTGGCGGCGACGCCGGGCGAGGCGCTGGCGGTGGCGAGCGGCGAGCCGCTCGGCGCCGTCGTGCAGGACATGAACTTCTCGCCCAACGAGACCTCGGGACGCGACGGCGTCGAGCTCTTCCGCCGGCTGCGCGAGCGCGACCCGGCGATGCCGATCTTCCTGATCACCGCCTGGGCATCGCTCGAGACCGCCGTCGAGCTGGTGCGCCAGGGCGCCGCCGACTACGTGCAGAAGCCGTGGGACGACGCCAAGCTGGTGGCGACGCTGCAGGATCTCGTGCGGGCGCGCGAGGCGGCGCTCGTCGGCGACCGCCAGCGCGTCGAGCTGGGCGCCGCCCGCGCCGCCCTCGACCGCGACCACGACCTCCGTGGCCTCGTCTACGCGAGCCCGGCGATGCACCGGGCGCTGGCGCTGGCCCTGCAGGTGGCGCCGTCCGACGCTCCGGTGCTCTTGACCGGCCCCTCCGGCGCCGGCAAGGAGCGCGTGGCGGAGATCGTCCAGGCCAACTCGCGGCGACGCGCGGCCCCTTTCGTGCGCGTCAACGTCGGCGCCATCCCCGCCGAGCTGATGGAGGCGGAGCTCTTCGGTGCCGAGGCGGGGGCCTACACCGGGCTCAAGGGGCGGCGCGTCGGCCACTTCGAGGCGGCCGACGGCGGCACGCTCTTCCTCGACGAGATCGACTCGCTGCCGCTCGCCGGGCAGGTCAAGCTGCTGCGCGTGCTGCAGGGGGGCGAGCTGCTGCGGCTGGGCAGCAGCCGCGCCCAGAAGGTCGACGTGCGCGTGCTCTCGGCGACCAACGCGTCGCTGCCCAAGGCGATCGCCGAGGGGCGCTTCCGGGAGGACCTCTACTTCCGCCTCGACGTGGTGGAGATCCGCGTCCCCGGCCTCGCCGAGCGCGCCGAAGACGTGCTGCCGCTCGCGCGGCACTTCGTCGCCATCTTCGCCGCCGAGCGCGGGGAGCCGCTGCGGATGAACGCGGCGTCGGAGGCGGCGCTGCTCGCGCACCCGTGGCCGGGAAACGTGCGCGAGCTCGAGAACCGCATCCGCCGTGCCTCGCTGCTCGCCACCGGCGTGGAGGTGACGCCGGGGGACCTCGGGCTCGGCGAGAGCGCCGACGAGCCGCCGGCGCCGCTCTCGCCGCAGGCCGAGCTCGAGCGCGCCGAGCTGCTGCGCGCGATCGCCGCCGAGGAAGGCAACGTCAGCCGGGTCGCCGACCGCCTCGGCATCAGCCGCCAGGCGCTCTACCGGCGCATGGCGAGGCTGGGCATCGAGCTGGAGCGCCGCCCACGGGGGTAGTCTGATGGCGATGGCGCGCCCCCGCCTCGCCGACGCCCCGCCCCCGGACGACACGCTGGCCAGCGCCCTGGGCGGCGAGCGGCAGCTGCCCGTCATCCCGCCCGCGCCGCCGGCGCGGCGGGTGTCGCTCGCCGGGCGGGTCACCCTTGCGGTCTGGCTCGTCGTGGCGCTCCTCGCCGCCGGCGCGGTCGTCGCGGCGCACTACGCGGTGCCGGCCGAGCTCACGCTGCTCACCCTCCTCGTAGTCGGGCTGCCGCTCTCCGCCTGGCTCATCGCCAGGCTCCTGCGTCCGCTCGACGTCGTCGTCAGCGGCGTGGCCGACGGCATCCGCAGCTTCCGTGACCACGACTTCAGCGTGCGCCTCGCCTACCGCAGCGACGACGAGCTCGGCGAGCTCGTGCGGCTCTACAACGACGTCGGCGGCCTGCTGCAGGAGGAGCGTCACCTGCTGCGCCAGCGCGAGCTGCTGCTGCAGACGGCGCTCGACCGCTCGCCGGCGGCGATCATGCTCGTCGGCCCCACCGGCCGCATCGTCTACGGCAACCGCGAGGCGCGCCAGCTGCTGCTCGGCGGCGCGCCGCTCGAGGGGCGCAGCTACGGCGAGCTGCGCGACGGCTGTCCGCCCGCCATGCAGGAGGTGATGGCGAGCGACACCGACGGGCTCTTCACCGTGCGCGAGGGCGACCGCGCCGAGACCTTCCACCTGTCGCGGCGGAGCTTCCGACTCAACTACCGCCGTCACGAGCTGCTGCTGCTCCGCCGCATGACGGGCGAGCTGGGGCGGCAGGAGGCCGAGATCTGGAAGCGCGTGCTGCGCGTCGTGTCGCACGAGCTCAACAACTCGCTCGCCCCGATCTCGTCGCTCGTCCACTCGGCGCGCATCATCGCCACCGACCCGCGCCACGCCCACCGCGCCGACGAGGTGTTCGTGACCCTGCGCGAGCGCCTCGACCACCTGCAGCGCTTCCTCGACGGCTACGCGCGCTTCGCGCGCCTGCCGCGCCCGCGGCCCGAGGCCGTCGACTGGTCGCGCTTCCTGGAGACGGTGCAGGACTTCCCGCAGGTGCGGCTCGTCGGCACGCTGCCCGCCGGGCCGGGCTGGTTCGACCCGGCGCAGATCCGGCAAGTGCTGGTCAACCTCTTCAAGAACGCGGTGGAGGCGAGCGAGGGTCTCGCCGGCGGGGAGACGGAGGTCGGGCTGCGCGTCGAGTCGGCGCCGGAGGGAGGGGCCTGGATCCAGGTCACGGACCACGGCCCCGGCATGGACGAGGAGACGATGCGCCAGGCGCTGCTGCCGTTCTATTCGACCAAACAGGGCGGGAGCGGGCTCGGCCTCGCGCTCTGTCGCGAGATCCTCGAGGCCCACGGGGGCAAGATCGCCCTGCAGTCGCGGCCGGGGGAGGGGACCGTGGTCACCTGCTGGCTGCCTCCCCGGTAGACCCGCCCAGGGCGTTCAATTCGGCGCCCGTGACAATTCCCTGACGTTTGACTGACCGAGGGCTGACCCCCTCCGAGGGCGACTGCCCTCAGACTATCGGTACGCGCCCAGCCCGGCGCCGGCCAACGCCGAGTCGCCATCCGCCCTTGCCCCCGGGCGCGTCCAACAGGAGAGATCGATGCCCACGACGAACGCGATCACCATGCCTCACGCCCCTCCCGGCGCGCCCGCGTGGAACCGGATCCTCGCCCCCTACAAGTCTCCGATCCTCGCCAAGTCGCTCTTCCAGCTGCTCACCACGGCCGCCCTCTACGCCCTGGGCTGGTATCTCATGCTGCAGAGCCTCGAGGTCGGCTACTGGCTGACCCTGCTCCTCGCCCTGCCGATGGCGGGGCTCTCGACGCGGCTCTTCATCATCCAGCACGACTGCGGCCACGGCGCCTTCTTCCGGTCGAGCCGCGCCAACCACATCGTCGGTTTCCTCATCGGCGTCGTGACGCTCACGCCCTACATGTACTGGCGGCGCACCCACGCCATGCACCACGCGACCTCCGGCGACCTCGACCGCCGCGAGCTCGGGGACATCGTGACCATCACCGTGGCCGAATACCTCTCCCGACCGCCGCTCAAGCGGTTCACCTATCGCCTCTACCGCAGCATGTTCGTGTTGCTGGTGGTCGGGCCCTTCTACCAGTTCGTGCTCAAGCACCGGCTGCCGCTCGACACGCCCCGCGAATGGACCAAGGAGTGGGCCAGCGTGATGCTCACCAACCTCGCCCTGCTGCTGGTCGGCCTCACGGCTTGGGCCACGGTCGGCTTCGGCACCTTCCTCGCGGTCCAGCTGCCGATCATCGTCACCTCCTGCGCCTTCGGGGTGTGGCTCTTCTACGTGCAGCACCAGTTCGAAGACACGTATTGGGAGCTGCACCCCGAGTGGGACTTCCACCGCGCCGGCCTCGAGGGGAGCTCCTTCCTCGACATGTCGTGGGTCATGCACTGGTTCACGGGCAACATCGGCTTCCACCACGTCCACCACCTGTCGAGCCGCATTCCCAACTACCGCCTGCGCGAGTGCATGGAGCAGAACCCGGAGCTCCAGCACGTCACCCGCCTGACGCTCGCGGGCAGCCTCAAGTGCGCACGCCTCAAGCTGTGGGATCAGGAGAGCCGCCGCCTGATCAGCTTCCGCGAGCTGCGCCGCCTGCTGGCGGAGCGTGCGGTGTCGGCCGAGGCTCCGCAGGCCGCCTAGCAGGGTAGGTTGCGCGAAAACGGCGCCGCCTAGTGGCGGGCGCCGTTCGGTCCCGCGACCACTGGACCGCGCTCGGTGGCACCGGGTGCGCCGGGCCGTGGTACCTTGATGGCTCACCGGCAAGGAAGCCATCGGTTGGTCCCGCGTCGCGCCACACTCGTACGCCCGCACGGGGAGCTGCTCGCGCAGCGGCTCGTCGACCTCCTCGAGAGGACGGGGATGGAACGCCCGGCGATCGACGTCGTGCCGCGCGAGACCTCCGACGACGGCGTCGTCACGGCGCTGCGGGAGCGCGGCTGCGAGCTGCTGGTGATCCCGTTTCGCCAGCCGGGGGCGCTCGTCGGGAGGGGGAACGGTGTCGACTTGCTGCAGCGGCTCGAGCGCGAGCTGCCCGAGACGGCGCGGCTGCCGGTGCTCTTGCCGAGCACGGTCTTCGCCGCCGGCCAGGTGAGGTTGATGCTCGGCGACAGCAACCCGGACGAGTCGCTCAGCTCGCGCACGCGCCACCGGATCCTGACCCTCCTCGAGGACGAGCTCGCCGACGCCAAGAGCGCGGAGCTGCTGCGCATGCACCTGGAGCTTTTCTCCTTGGTTCCCAAGGGCTGAGGTCCAGGAATGCGCGTCGTCCGTCCCTGGTTCTAGAGGCAGACCAACTGCATTTCCTTGCCAAATCGGCGCGGATGTGCGATGGTCGCGCATCTTCAGCGGTCCGCCACCCGCGACGAGCTATCGCTGCTCGACCGCGGACGGACCGAACGGCAGCCTCCCCGGCAAGTCTTCCGTTCTCCCTCTCGACAGTTCGCCGGATCGATCGACGCGGCACGTTGCGCGGCCACGGTTGACTCCTGGCTGAACGTCCGCAGAAGGGATCCCTCTTTGTCCGACAGCGTTCCCACCTCCGACCGCATTGAAAACTCGTTCGCCGATCTAGGCCTCGTGCCCGCGCTCATGCGCGGCGTCACCGACCTCGGCTTCACCACCCCGACGCCAATCCAGGCCAAGTCGGTGCCGCCGGCCCTCGCCGGCCGTGACGTGCTCGCCTGCGCCATGACCGGCAGCGGCAAGACGGCAGCCTTCGTGCTGCCGCTCCTGCAGCGGCTCATGGCGACCCCGCCAAGCGGCGCCACCCGCGCCCTCGTCCTCGTGCCCACCCGCGAGCTCGCGTCGCAGGTCCACGAGCACCTCGTGGGACTCGGTCGCCACGCCCGCATCAGCTCGGTGACGGTGTTCGGCGGCGTCAGCCCGTTCCCGCAGGAGCGTGCGCTGCGCCGCGGCGTCGACGTCGTCGTCGCCACCCCCGGCCGCCTGCTCGACCACATGCGCCAGGGCGTCGCAAAGTTCGAGCGCATCGAGCTGCTCGTCCTCGACGAGGCCGACCGCATGCTGGACATGGGCTTCCTGCCCGACGTCGAGCGCATCCTGGCGGCGCTCCCGCGCCAGCGCCAGACGATGCTCTTCTCGGCCACCCTGCCGCGCGAGATCGTCGAGCTCTCCCGCCGGCTGCTCTCCGATCCCGCCCGCATCGACGTCGAGCGCCCCTCGGCCCCGCCCACCGCGGTGAGCCAGGAGGTGCTCCCGGTCTCGGAGCGGCTCAAGCCCACCCTCCTGCTCGAGCTGCTGAAGCGGCGCGAGCTCGAGACGGCGCTGGTGTTCACCCGCACCAAGCACCGCGCCAACAGGCTCGCCGACTTCCTCGAGGCGGCGGGCGTCAAGTGCGACCGCATCCACGGCAACCGCAGCCAGGGGCAGCGCGAGGCCGCCCTCGCCGCCTTCAAGGCCGGCAAGCTCCAGGTGCTCGTCGCCACCGACATCGCGGCGCGTGGCATCGACATCTCGGCGCTGCCTCACGTCGTCAACTTCGACGTGCCGCACCAGTCCGACGACTACATCCACCGCGTCGGCCGTACGGCGCGAGCCAGCCTCTCCGGTCACGCCATCACCTTCGCCTCCCCCGAGGACGGCAAGGAGCTGGCGGCAATCGAGCGGGCGGTGGGCAAGCGGCTGCCGCGGCGCCAGCTCGCCGGCTTCGACTACGCCAGCCAGGGCGCCAAGCTGGAGATCCCGATCCAGGAGCGCATCGCCGCCATCCGCGCCCGCAAGGCCGAGGACCGCGCGAGGTCGCGCGCCAAGGCGGACGCGAAGGCGGCGCGCGGGGGTTCCCCGGGTGCCACCGGCGGCCGTCCGGGCACGCCACGGCCGCCGGCGCGTCCAGCGGCCGCCCACCACGGCGAACGGCCGCCGCACGCCGCTGCCGCCGGCAGCCGGCCGGCGCACGCGGGTGCGCCTGGCAACCGGCCCACGCACGCCGGAGCTCCCGGCAACCGTCCGGCGCACGCCCCCGCGCGCTCCGGGTACGGCGGCGGCGCCGGCCGGCCGGCGACGGTGTCGAGCCCTGGCGGGAGCAATCCCTGGCCCGGGCGCGGCGACTCCAGGCGGCAGGACGCCCGGCGCGGGCCGCGGCGGCCCAACCGCTGACCGGCGCATAGTCCTCGAACCCCCCGGCGCTGTGGACTTGGATGTCCCTGTCGCCGGGGGCTAGGACGAGGCTTCCGACCTGCATCGGGTGGTCGCGGATACCTTGGGCGAGAATGCGCCGATGCAAGGCCCGGGACCCGAGTCGCCACCGGCGGCGTCGCGCCTCGTCGCGCTGACGCGGCCGGTGAGCCCGGCCTTCGGGCGCTGCGAGCTCACCCACCTCGCGCGCCAGCCCATCGACGTCGAGAAGGCCGAGCGGCAGCACGCCGCCTACGAGGCGATCCTCGGGACGCTCGGGTGCCGCATCGTGCGACTCCCCCTCGCCCCCGACCTGCCGGACTCCGTCTTCGTGGAGGACGCAGCCGTGGTCGTAGACGAGGTGGCGGTGATCACGCGCCCCGGGGCGCCATCGCGTCGCGGCGAGACGGCGTCCGTCGCGGCCGCGCTCACCGCGCACCGGCCGCTCGTCGCCATCGAGGCGCCGGCGGTGCTCGACGGCGGGGACGTGCTTCGCTTGGGCCTTCGGCTCTACGTCGGGCTCTCGGCACGCAGCGACGAGGCAGGGGTCGCGCAGCTCGCGGCCCACCTCGCTCCGCACGGCTACGCGGTCGAAGGCGTCGCGCTCGGCAAGTGCCTCCACCTCAAGACGGCGGTGACCGAGGTGGCCGACCACCTCCTGCTGGTGAATCCGGCCTGGATCGACCGCGCGCGCTTCGACGGCTACGAGGCCGTCGAGGTCGACCCGCGCGAGCCGTTCGCCGCCAACGCCCTGCGCGTGCGCAGTGGCGACACCGACTCCGTTGTCGTGGCCGCGGCCTTCCCGCGCACGACGGAGCGGCTCGCCGCCCGCGGCCTCGACGTACGCCCCGTCGAGGTCGACGAGATCGCCAAGGCGGAGGGCGGCGTGACCTGCTGCAGCGTGCTCTTCGTCGCAGCGAGCTGACGCGCCCCGGTGGCTCGCGAGCGGGTCCGCCGTCGTGGCGGTTCTCTCGCCGCCGAGAGGGTCAGCGCTCGAGGGAAACGCCGTCCCTGGCACTCACCACGAGAAGTGCGCGCGTAATCGGCCATGAACAACATACCTGCCACCCGTTCCGTCGTCCGTGCTCTCGTCTTCTTCGCGGTGTCTTCGTCCACCTTGGCGGTCGCGTCGGGATGCGCGGCGGCCTCCGCGGAGGCCATCCGCCAGGAAACCTCGGACGCGTCCAGAGCAACGAGCGCCGCCGCCGAGCCGGCCTCGCCGCTCGCCGCCAAGGTTCGCGCCGCCACCGAGCGCTTCCGCAGCGTCGAGGTCGCCGAGACCTCGGGCTACGCCATGTTCCACGGCTGCGTCACCGGGCCCGGTGGCGCCATGGGCATCCATTGGGTCAACGGCGACCTCGTCGGCGACGGCGCGCTCGACGCCGCGCGCCCCGAGGCGCTCATGTACGAGCAGCAGAACGGCCGGCTGCGCTTGATCGGCGTCGAATACGTCGTCCTGGCCGAGGCGTGGAACGCCGCCAACCCGGCGCCCCCGGTGCTCGACGGCCAGCTCTTCACGTACACCGGCGCCCCCAACCGCTACGGCATCCCCGCCTTCTACTCCCTCCACGTGTGGGCCTGGCAGGGCAACCCGGATGGCGTCTTCGCGGACTGGAACCGCAAGGTCTCGTGCGCGGGCTTCGACGGCGCGGGCGACTCGCACGCCGGCCACTGAGGACGCGCTCGGGCTGGCGAGGCAGCTCTCGGGGCTCCTCGCCAGCTCGGTCCAACCCAAGAGCGATCCATCGTCGTGCTCGAACCCAGGGCCATCTACACGACCGTGCACCTCGTCGGCGCTGCATCGGCGGTGAGCGTGGCGCTCGCCATCGATGCCTACCTTCTGGCGATGATCTGGAGGCGTCGCGTCGTCTCGACCGCCGGGGTGACCATGATCCGTGCCGGGAGCGGCGTGGTGAGGAGCGCTTTCCTGCTGCTCGCAGTTTCCGGCGCGCTTCTCGTCCTCGACGATCCCACGCGCTACCTCGGCTCCGGGAAGTTCCTGGCCAAGATGACCGTCGTGCTGGTCATCGCGGGAAACGGCGCGTTCATCCACAGGTACGCCCTGCCCTGCCTCGCGCGGCTCGAGGGCGTGCGCCTCGCCGATGCGGTCGCGCTCGGCGCGCGGCGCACGCTTCTCTTCGGCAGCGCGGCGGTCTCGACCGCTTCCTGGGTCGCTGCTCTCGTTCTGGGTCTCTCCGGCTCGACCGACCTCACGTACGCCGAGCTGATGCTCGGCTACCTCGTCGTTCTCGCAGCCGCGGTCTGCGCGGCGCAGGTGGTCGGCGGGCGTGTCGGTCGGTGGGCGCTCACTGTCCGATTCCCCGAGCACGGCTCCCATGGAGTCGTCGGGCGAGCCCGAGCTGCGACGCTTCGCGGTCCACCTCGGCGGTGAGCCGGAGCCGGATCGACGGTCGCTCGACGAGGTCTGCAACGGCGAGTCGCAGCGCGAGCTCGTCCACCTTGCGTTCGAGTCGCCGGGCGATGGTGACCGCCTGCTCGAAGTCGGCGCTCGCGGCCTCACGACGGCCCTCGGCGGCGGCGACGTGGGCGCGAGCGCTCAGGAACGCGAGCCGGCGGCTCAGGCTCGGCGAACGCGCCGCGTCTTCGCCGAGCCCGTCGAGCCGCTCGCGCGCTCTGCCCGTATCGCCGCCATCGGTGTCGACGCGTGCGCGGAGGATCTCGCCGAAGAACCCGAGAGGGCTCTCCGGCGCCGGTGGCTGCCCGGGGTGCGCGCGCGCGAGCACGCGCAGGGCCTCGTCCGGGTTCCCGGCGGCCCGCTCCGTCTCGGCCCATTCGAGGTCGACCTCGGCGGCGTGGTCGAGCTCACGGATCTCGGTGAGCAGGCGGTGCGCCTCGGCAAAGTGCCGGCGCGCGGCTCCCGCGTCCCCCTCCAGGCCGGCGAGGCGTCCGCGGAGCTCGTGGGCGAGGGTTGCGGTGGTGGTGTCGCCAGCAGTCTCCGCGATGCGCTCGATGCGCTCGATGGCGGCGAGCACGCCCACGGTCCGCCCGCTCGCCAGGTCGACTCGCGCACGATAGTAGAGCGCGGTGCCGAGCCTCACCGATGCATCGGCGGCGGCGGCGAGCACGGCGGTCGCCCGTTTCAGCAGCCGATCGGCCTCAGCGGTTCGGCCGAGGTCGCGAAGGACCTCGGAGAGGTCGATGTTCGTCGCGGCCGCGCGTTGTTCCTCTCCGGCCTGCGCCAGCAGGTCGCTGCCGCGCTGCATGCGCGGAGCACCCAGGTCGGGCCGGCCGCGCTGTGCTTGGACCAGCCCCAAGTTGAAGGTGATGATGTCCAGCCGTGCGCCTGCCCGTTCGGCCGCCCCGAGCGCTGCTTCGAACGTCGCTTCGCACTGTGCCAGGTCGCCGCGCTGCAAGTGGAAGATGGCGAGGTCGTTGAGGACGCGACCGAGGGAGGCCTGGTCGCCGGCGCGCTCGAAGTCGGCGGCGGCAAGTGTCATTTCACCTCGCGCCGCCGTTGCGTAGCCGAGGACCAACAGGGTGTAGCCACGGGAGGCGCGGATCTGCGCCAGTAGCTCGCCGCGGCGCTGCTCGAGCGCGGCATCGCGCGCTCGCGTGAGGAGCACCAGCGCGCGCTGGTGCTCGTTGCGCTTCTGGGCGATCGTCGCCTCGGCGTAGTCGATGACCGGGTCGTCCTCCCGGCCGGGAATCTGGCGCAGGCGGCCGACGAGGATCTGCGCCTCCTGGAGCCGCTCGACCTCGACCAGTCCGAGCGCCAGCGCGGCCCCCGCCGTCACGTCATCCGGCGCGGCGCCGAAGCGCGCCCGCAGCTTCTCGATCGGGATCGTGCGCACGTGCGAAAACGGGAACACCTGCGGCGTCACCGCGCGGACTCCGGCCCTCGGGGCGCGCAGCGCGACGAGCAGCGACGCGCCGGCCACCACCAGGGCGGCGGCCGTCGTCAGCCGGCCGCGGTAGCGCAGCGCCCAGCGCGCGGCGCGGTAGCGGCGGTTGCCGCGGCGCGCCTCGACGGGACGACCGTCGAGGTATCGCGCGAGGTCGTCAGCGAGGTCGCCGGCGCTCGCATAGCGCTCGCCAGGCTGCTTGCGCAGCGCCTTGAGGCAGATGGCGTCGAGATCCGGGCCCAGGGCGCGGGCGGCGCGCGGCGACCGCGCTGCCGGCTTCGGCTCGGTGGTCGCAGCGGTGCCGGCGCGACGCCGGGCGGCGGAGCTCGGGGGCTCGGGGTCCCGCTCGAGGACCGCCCGCTCGAGCTCGTGCGCGGAGCTCGCCACCGAGTCGAACGGACGCTCCCCGACGAGCAGCTCGTAGAGGAGGACCCCCAGCGAGTAGAGGTCGGAGGCGGCGGTCACCGGGCGCCCGGCGAGCTGCTCGGGGCTGGCGTAGGCGGGCGTCAGCGCCCGCGTCTCGGTGCGCGTGCCCGCGCTGCCCGCATCCGCCTGCGGGTCCACCAGCTTGGAGATCCCGAAGTCGAGCAGGCGCGGGCGGCCGTCGGCGCCGACCAGCAGGTTCGAGGGCTTCAAGTCGCGGTGGACCACGCCGCGCGAGTGCGCCGCCTCGACGGCCTCGAGCACGGCGCGGAACAGCTTCACGCGCTCGGGGACGGTGAGTCGGCGACGCTCCGCGTGGGAGATCAGGTCGTCGCCTTCGACGTATTCCTGGGCGAGGAACCAGATCCCCTCCGGGCTGCGGCCGCCGTCGAGGAAGCGCACGATGCCGGGGTGCTCGAGGGAGGCGAGGATGCGCACCTCGTCGCGAAAACGGCGCACCGCCAGCTCGTCCGGCAGCGGCCGGTCGATGAGCTTGAGCGCCACGATGCGACGGAAGTCCGGCGTCTCCTGCTCGGCGAGGAAGACGCGGCCCATGCCGCCGCGGGCGAGCTCGCGCACGATGCGGTACGGGCCGACTCGCGACGGCACAGCCGCGGCCCGCACGTCGAGCCCCGCGTCGACGATCGCCGAGCCGTCGATCGGCGAACGGGTGGACTCCAGGGCGAGCAGGCGCTCGAGCTCGACGGCGAGCTCGGGCTCGTCGAGCTGGAGGCGGGCGATCAGCTCCCGCCGGCCCTCTTCTTCGAGCTCGACGGCCTCGAGGAAGAGCTCGGGAAGGCGGTCCTCGTTCACCGACGTCCCATGGCGTCGCTCAACCAGACGCGGGCGAAGCTCCAGTCGCGCTTGACGCTACGCAGCGAGAGGTCGAGCGCGAGCGCCACGTGCTCGAACTCGAGGCCCGAGAAGTACCGCAGCTCCACCACCTTGGCCTGCCGCGGGTAGCGCTCCGCGAAGCTATCGAGCGCCCGGTCGAGGTCGAGCAGGTTCACCGTCTCGCCCTCCACGGTAACTACCGTCAACGGCACGAGCTCGCGTTCGGCATCGCGCTTCTTCGCCTTCCGCCGCCGTGCGTGATCGACGAGGATGCGCCGCATGGTCACCGCCGCCAGCCCGAAGAAGTGCGCGCGGTCGCGCCAGTCGAGCTCGCGCTGCCCGACGAGCCGCAGGTAGGCCTCGTTGACGAGGGCGGTGGGCTGCAGGGTGTGCTCGCTGCGCTCGCCGCGCAGCTGGCCGACGGCGATGTTGCGCAAGGTCGTGTACACGCGCTCGAGGAGCAGGGCGTCGGCCTCCTCGTCGCCGTCTCGCCACGCGCGCAAGAGGTCCGTCACGTCCTCCGGGTCGGGGTGTCTGGGGGGCATCGCGGTCAGTCTACGTCCGGTGATTACGCGCGGAGTGCGTGGTGCGAGTGCCGCCCACGACCCGGGAGCTCGGGCTTGCGCCGGGCACGCCGACGTCCTGTTGCGGAGCGGTCTAGACGATGCGACGCAACGCGTGCCGAGAGGTGACACCTTCACCGCGGGCCCGCGCGTAATCGGCCATGAGACACACAAGCCTGACCGCGTTCACTCGGTCCCGCCTTTTCGGCTTCGTTGTTCTCGGCACGATGGCACGTGGCGTGACCGGTCGCGCCGTACAGCTCGGCACGCGCCGGCAGGCGCGGCGGGACCCTCCTCTCGCCCCGCGCCCGCCTCAGAGGTGGTCGCGGAAGAACGCCAGCGTCTTGCGGTGCAGCGCCAGCGCCACCTCGGGGTCGGGCGTCATGTGGGTCGCGGCCACCGGCAGCAGCTCGAAGTCCTTGCCGGCGCGGAAGAGCGCCTGCACGAGGCCGAGGCTGTTGGCGAAGTGCACGTTGTCGTCGTTGGTGCCGTGCACGACGAGGAGCGGCCGGGTCAGCTCGGCGGCGCGCGCGATGGCGCTCGAGCGCGCGTAGCCCTCCGGGTTCTCCTGCGGCGTCTGCATGTAACGCTCGGTGTAGAAGGTGTCGTAGAGGGCCCAGTCCGTCACCGGCGCGCCGGCGACGGCGGCGCGGTAGACGTCGGGGCGCAGCAGTACCGCCATCGCGCTCGCGTAGCCGCCGAACGACCAGCCGTACATGCCCACCCGCGCCAGGTCGAGCTCGGGGTACCGCGCCCCGAGGGCCTTCAGGGCGTCGACCTGGTCGGTCAGCGCCACCGCGATGAGGTCCTTGTGTACGGCGCGCAACCAGTCGTGCCCGCGAGCCGGCGTGCCGCGACCGTCGATGGCGACGACGACGAACCCGGCGTCGGCGTACCACTGGTCGAGCAGGTAGGAGGTCGGCGTCCGCGTCACCATCAGCGATGTGGGCCCGGCGTAGACGTGCACGAGCACCGGGTAGCGCCGGGTGCGGTCGAAGTCGCGGGGCCGCACGAGCGCGGCGTTGAAGTCCCGCCCGCCTGCGGTGACCTTCGTCCACTCGACCCGGGGCACTCGCGGCGGCTGCTCCGCCACGGACGGCAGCTCGCCCGCGACCGCGCCGTCGGGACGCCGGACCTCGACGCGGCGCGTGCCGGCGCTCGTCACCGTCGAGGTCACCACCCAGCCGCCCGTGCGGGCGACCTTGACGTCGCTGGTGCCCTCGTCGCGGACGATCGGCTCCGGAGGGCCGTCCAGGGGACAGCGCCACACGTGGGTCTGGGTGGGGTCGCTCGAGGCGGTCAGCCAGGCCACGCGAGCCTTCTCGTCGAAGCCCGCGAAACCACGATAGCCGAGCTCGAGCGGCGTCAGCTCCCGCTCGAGCCCGCCGTCGGCGCGGCGGAGCTCGAGCTGCCAGTCACCCCGCCGCTCGGTCGCCCAGAGGAAGCCGGAGCCGTCCTCGAGCCAGCGCGGCAGCTCGGCGTCGGGCAGGTCGAGCCACTGCGAGTCGTGCTCCGCCAGGAGCTCCCTGGTGGCTCCACCGTCGGCCGCGGCCAGCACCGCCAGGTCGGTCTGCGCGCGGTTCATCACCACCAGGCTCAGCGGTCCGCGGTCGGGCCAGACGACGCGCGTCAGGTACGGAAAGCGGGCGTGGTCCCACTCGATCCACGACGTGGCGCCGCCGTCGACTTCGACGACCCCCAGCGTGACCTCGGCGTTGGGCCGGCCGGCGCGCGGGTAGCGGAAGGGCGTCGGCTCCTCGTCCGGGCGCGCGGGGTTCGCCACCCAGATCGTGTCGACTCCCGAGACGTCGTTGCGCTGATAGGCGATCTTCTTGCCGTCGGGCGACCACCACCAGCCGCGGGTGCGGTCCATCTCCTCCTGGGCGACGAACTCGGCCACCGCATGCTCCACGGTCGGACCCGGTCTCGTCGTCAGCCGGCGCGGCTTGGCGCCGGCCCTCGCGTCGATCACCCAGAGGTCGGCGTCGACGACGAACCCGACGCGGTCGCCGGCCGGCGAGAGGTGCGGGTCGTAGGGGTAACCGTCCCCCGTGTCGAGCTCGGTGACCTTGCCGTCGCTGCGCTCGACGAGGAAGAGCCGATCCGAGAGCGGCACCAGGAGGCGCTTGCCGTCGCGGGAGAGCTCGAACCCCGAGATGCCGCGGGTGGCCTGCCGCAGCCGTTCGCGGCGCGCCTTCTCTTCGGCGGAGAGCTTCTCGTCGCCGCCGCCGAGCAGGGTCGCGGTGTCGAGAACCTCGCGCACCGCGCCGGTCGCCGCGTCGCGCTCGAAGAGGTCGGCGACGAAGCTGCGCGGTGGCGTGCGGGTGAAGAGGACGTCGCCGTCGGGCGCGATGGCGACGCCCTGCGGGCGGCCGAGTCGGAAGCCGAAGGTGGCCGCGAACTGGCGGATGAAGCCTTCGTCGACGGCGGGTGGCGCCACGGGCGGTGCCTCGGCCCCAGCGGTAGCGCGCGCACAGACGATGCAAAGGACTGTCGCGAAGCGAGCGATTCGCAGCATACGCAGAGCATATGTCCGACCTCGACGGACCGGATGGTGCGCACGGCGCACCCTACGGGGATGCTGACGTGCGGGCTCTGCCTCGGAGAGCCCGGACCGTGCGTGAAGAACCCACGCCGGAGCGCTCCGAGTAGGGTGCGCCGTGCGCACCATCCGGAGCTGCGCGCGACACCGCCGCTACCCGGATCTTGCCGCCAGCGCCCGCTACTGCTTCTTGCCGAGGCGGTTCCAGAGGTGCGTGTAGGAGAGCGCCAGCCGGTGCGCGAGCTGCTCGTTGGTCACGCTCGCGCCGTGGCCGCCCTCGATCTCCTCGTAGTAGCTCACGTCGTAGCCGAGCTCCTCGAGCCGCGCCGCCATCTTGCGCGCGTGGCCGGGGTGCACGCGGTCGTCGCGGGTCGAGAGGTAGAAGAAGATCGGCGGGTAGCTCTTTCCCGCCTGCGCGTTCTGATAGGGCGAATACTTGGAGATGAACGCCCACTCCTCGGGTACGTCGGGGTCGCCGTATTCGGCCATCCAGCTCGCCCCGGCGAGCATCTTGTGGAAGCGGCGCATGTCGGCGAGCGGCGAGCCGCAGATGACGGCGCAGTAGAGATCCGGCCGCCGGATCATCGTCGACAGCACGAGCAGGCCGCCGTTGCTGCGCCCCTCGATGCCGAGGTGCTCGCGCGAAGTGACCTTGCGGGCGATCAAGTCGGCGGCGATCGCTTCGAAGTCCTCGTAGGCGTGCACGTGGTTGGCCTTCACCGCGCCCTGGTGCCACGCCTCGCCGAACTCGCCGCCGCCGCGGATGTTGGCGAGCACGAAGACGCCGCCGCGCCCGAGCCACATCTTGCCGTAGGCGCCGTAGAGCGCCTCGTACGAGCCCGAATACGACGGCACCAGCGCGTTGCGGAAGCCGCCGTACGAGAAGATGTGGGTAGGGTTGCTGCCGTCGAGCTTCGTCCCCTTGGCCGCCACCTGGAAGTAGGGGACGCGGGTGCCGTCGGCGGAGCGGACCCACTGCTGGGTGACCTCGAAGCGGCTGCCGTCGAAGGTCGGCTCCTGCTGCTTGATCTGCACCGGCCGCGGGTCGGCGTCGGCGACGTAGTAGAGGGCCGGCGGCGCGACGAAGGTCTCGAACTTCACGTAGGCGTCGCCGCTCTCGGCGTCCACCGACGTGACGCCGAGAGCGCCGTTGTCGGGGAACGGGATGAGCTGCCTGGTGAAGCGGGTGACCCGGCGCCTGGTGCCGGGTTGCGCCGGGCGGTTCTTCGCCGGCTCGTAGCGGTAGAGCCTGCCGCGCACGTTGTCGAGCATGGTGACGAGGATGCCGCTCTCGGCCGCGTCGACGTCCTCGACCACCTCGTTCGCTGCCGCCTCGACGAGGACCTCGACGGATCCGCTGCCGCCTGGCTGGCGCAGTGCCGCCGGGTCGGCGATCAGCACGCTGTCGCGGGCGAAGGTGCGCTCGCCGCGCTTCCAGTCGTCCTTGAGCGAGACGAGGAGGCGGCCGCCGAAGATGTCGCTCACCTCGGCGGTCGCGGGCAGGTCGAGCTTGACGAGCTTGTCGCCGACGATCTGGCGGTATTCGGTCTCCCAGAAGGTCGTTCCCTCGCTGACGAGGTCGACGTCGCCGGCGTCGGAACGCAAGCGGGAGGCCGACGCCGAGACGGAAGCCTGCTTGCCCTCGTAGATCGTCTTCGCGGCGGCGATCGGCGTGCCGCGTTGCCAGAGCTTGACGATCCGCGGATAGCCCGAGTCGGTGAGGGAGCCCGGCCCGAAGTCGGTGCCGACGAAGACGCTGTCGGCGTCGCGCCAGGAGATGTTGGTCTTGGCTACCGGCAGCGCGAAGCCGTCGGGCACGAAGGCGAGCGTCTCGGTGTCGAACTCGCGGATCTCTTCGGCGTCGCCGCCACCCGGCGAGAGCTGCACGAGGCAGCGCTTGAACGTCGGCTTCAGGCAGTCCATGCCGTGGAAGACCCAGGGCTTCCCCTCGCGCGTGGCGAGCGCGTCGACGTCGAGCACCGTCTCCCAGGCCGGCTCGGCCTTGCGCAGCTCGTCGAGGGTGGCGCGGCGGTAGATGCCGCGCGGGTGCTTGCCGTCCTTCCAGAAGTTGTAGAGCCACTTGCCGCGCGAGTCGATCCCCGGGAGGCGCGACGCCGACTCGAGCGCGGCCCGCGCCTCGGCGTGCAGGCTCGCGTAGATCGGCTGCGACTCGAGCTTCTTCTGCGTCGCGGCATTGTGCTCGCGCACCCAGGCGAGGGCGCGCTCGCCGTCGACCTCCTCGAGCCAGGCGTAGGGATCGCTCCCTTCCGCCGTCGCGGCGCCCGGGCCGGCGCCGGCGGCCGGCTTCAGCACCACCACGGCACCGGTGGTCCCCTGGCCGTCGGCGACGGCCCCGGAGGCGGCGACCGTGGAGACGGCGAGGAGGAGCAGGGGCAGGCCGATGGCGACGCGGTACGGGGCACGAACGTGGGTGATCATGGTCGCGGATGGTACCAGGGCGCCCCTGCCTGCCGCGGCCTTTTCGGGGACGACGCCGGAGCACTCCGGTGCGGGCGATGGGCTCCGCGCTCCGAACCGACGGTGGCCGATGACTCGCGACGACGCGCCCCCGACCGAGCCCGCCATTCCGGGGTCGCCGCCGCCCGCGAGCGACCCACGTGCGGGTCTCTCTGCACCCACCCCGCCGCCTCGTGGCGAGGAGCCGACTCTCCACGGTGGGAGCGCGCCGCCCAGGCTGCCGGGCAACCTCCTGGGCAACCTCCTGGGCAACCTCGAGCTGCTCGATCTCCTCGGCGCCGGCGGCATGGGAGAGGTGTGGAAGGCACGCGACCCCGAGCTCGACCGTCTGGTGGCGGTCAAGCTGTTGGCGCCCGACCTGCGCGGCAGCACCTACGACGAGAGATTCCGTCGCGAGGCGCGCGCGGCCGCGGCCGTCAGCCACCCGAACGTCGCGCAGGTCTACTTCGCGGGCGTCCACGAGGGGCGCCTCTACTACGTGATGGAGCTCGTGCGCGGTCGCTCGCTCGCCGAGCTCCTGGCGACGCTCGGTCGGCTCTCGGGCTCGCGCGCGATCGACTTGCTGCGGCAGGCCTGCGAGGGCCTGCGCGCGGCGCGGCAGGCGGGTGTCATCCACCGCGACGTCAAGCCGTCGAACCTGATGGTCGAGGAGGAGAGCGGGCGGCTCAAGATCGTCGACTTCGGGCTCGCCCGTCGCGTCGAGATCGACGCCACGCTCACCCGCGCCGGCGCCGTGCTGGGGACGCCGAGCTACATGTCTCCCGAGCAGGTGCAGGGGGACGATCTAGATCAGCGCGCCGACATCTATTCGCTGGGTGCCACCTTCTACCACCTCGTGTGCGGCGAGCCGCCGTACTCCGCCGCCTCGGCCATCGAGGTGCTCCGCCGCCACGTCAGCGCGGAGCTGCCGCCGGTGCGCTCGCGGAACCCCGCCGTTCCCGAGGCGGTCGCCGTGGTGATCGAGCGGATGCTCGCCAAGGAGCCCCGCGCCCGCTACCAGAGCTACGAGGAGCTGCTCGATGTTCTCGAGGAGGAACGGAGGGCGCTCGACGGACCGAGCGCGCGCCGGCCGAAGGATCTCGCGCCGGCGAGCGAGCTCGGCCGCAGCGGCTGGCGTCGCTGGACGACGCTCGCCTTCGCCGGGGCAACCGCGCTGCTCGTCGTCGCCGCGGTGACGCGCTGGCGGAGCGCGGCGGTGGATGCGACGGGCGCGGCACCCGGCTCGGCCGCCTCAGCGGCGGTGGCTCCGATGGCGCCGTCGGGGGGCGCCGTTGCAGGCGATGCCGCGGCGCGGGAGACGCCCGCGCGGAGCGACCCGAGTGAACCCAGCGACGCCGCGGCACCGGATGCGTACTCCACCACCGAGCGGACGCTGCGGGCCCTCGCGGCGGCGCTCGTCGACGACGCTCGCGAGGCACTCGAGGGGCGCGGACCCTCCCCGGCGCCCGCCGACGTCGAGGAGCTGATCGCGCGCCGACGCCTCGACCCGAACCTGGCGCGCGACGGCTGGGGCTCGCCGGTGCGTCTCGACCATCCGCCCATCGGCCCGCCGCGACTCGTCTCCGCGGGGCCGGACCGCCGCTCGCGCAGCGACGACGACCTGGTGTTCGTCGCCGGCCGCCTCCGTTCCGTGCCACGTCTCCGCGGCGACGGTCCTCAGCCCTGAGGGATTCTCCCCGGGACCGGTGGGGGAGTCGCCGCTCGCTCGCCCGCGCCCTCGCACGCCAGAGTTCAGTCGCTTCGTCACCTGCAGCTCGACGATCTCGCGCCCGCGGAAGCGACGGGATAGCCTGACACTCATGCGGGCACCAGCTCGCCGCCTCCGGCATCGGATCTGCGAGGGTCGCCTCCCTGGCCTCGCGCCCGCCGCCCTGCTCGCGATCGCGCCCGTCCTGGCGATCGGGGCGCCGGCCCGGCTCCTCGCCCTCGACCCCCGGCTCGCCATCACCCAGCTCGCTCACGACCACTGGCAGGAGGAGCTGCCGCAGAACAGCGTGCTCGCCATCCTCCAGACGCGCGACGGCTATCTCTGGGCCGGCACCTACGAGGGGCTCGTGCGCTTCGACGGCGTGCGCTTCACCGTCTTCGACCGCCAGCGCACGCACGACCTCATGGGCACCGGCGTCAGCTACCTCACCGAGGACCGCGCCGGCCGCCTCTGGGCATCGACCAACGGCGGGCTCACCGTTCGCGAGGAAGGCCGCTTCCGCACCTACGGCGTCGCCGACGGACTGCCGTCTGGCGTCGTGCGCGCCACCCTCGAGGCACGGGACGGCACGCTCTGGATCGCCACCGAGGCCGGCCTCGCCGAGCTGCGGGGCGGCCGGCTGCGGCCGCGGCCCGACCTCGCTCGGGAGCAGGTGCGCGCGCTTGCCGAGGGCGCCGACGGCACGGTGTGGGCTGCCACCGGCGACGGCCTGGTCGGCGTGCGCGGCGGGACGGTGGCGGCGCGCCTCGGCGCCGGCGAGGGTCTCCCCGCGACCGTCGTGCGCGTGCTGATGGTCGACCGCCGTGGCGTGCTCTGGGCGGGCACCGACCACGGGCTCGCGCGCGTCGAGATCGCCGGCGGGCTCGCCGGAAAGCCCGGCGAAAGGGCCTGGCGCATCACGGTGCTGCGAGCCGCCGACGGGTTGGGCAACGACGTCGTGCGCGCCCTCGGCGAGGATTCCGACGGCAACCTCTGGGTCGGCACGGAGTCGGGAGGGCTCGCGCGCTGGACGCGCGGCACCGACGGACGGTCGGGAGGCTGGGAACGGTTCGGCACGGCGCAGGGCCTCACCAACGACTTCGTGCGCTCGATCTTCGAGGATCGCGAGGGGAGCCTCTGGGTCGGAACCAACGGCGGGCTCAACCGCTTCCGAGCGGGGAAGGTGACGCCTTGGGGCCGGCGCGAGGGGCTCTCGCATGACTTCGCGCGCTGCGTCTTCGAGGACCGCGACGGCGTGCTCTGGGTGGGCACCGACGGCGGTGGCGTGAACCGCCGCGTGCGTGGCGTCTGGAGCTCCATGGGCACGGCGCAGGGCCTCTCCCACGACGCGGTGCGGGCGATCGCGCAGACTCCCGACGGCGCGCTCTGGTTCGGCACCCGGGACGGCCTCGACCGCTTCTCCGGCGGCAGCATCACCCACTTCGGCCACCTCCTGCCGGCGCGGCTCGTGCGCGCGCTCGAGCCCGACCGCGCGGGAAGCCTCTGGGTGGGTATGGAGGGGGGCGGTCTGGTCCGTCTGCGTGACGGCAAGGTCACTCCGTTCACCATACGCGAGGGGCTCGGCGTGGACGACGTGCGTACCATCCACGTCGACCGCTCGGGGGTGGTGTGGGCCGGCACCCAGGGGGGCGGGCTGGCGCGGATCGAGGGCGACCGGCTCACCAGCCTGCGCGTCGCCGACGGCCTCCCCAACGACATCGTCTTCGCGCTCCACGAGAGCGACGCCGGCATGTGGATCGGCACCGACAGCGGCCTCGCCCTGCTGCCGCGCCTCGCCGACGGACGCCTCGCCGGCGGCGGCCGGATCGTCACCTTCAACATCGACGACGGGCTCACCGACGACAAGATCTTCCGCATCCTCCCGGATCGCCACGGCGCCCTCTGGATGAGCAGCAACCGCGGCATCCAGCGGGTCCTCGAGGCCGACCTGCTGGCGCGGGCGGCGCGACGGCTGCAGCGGGTCGCGGCGCGAGAGTTCACCCGCGCCGACGGCATGCGGGTGACGCAGTGCAACGGCGCCTCGCACCCGGCCGGCTGGGTCACCCACGACGGGCACATCTGGTTTCCGACCGTCTCCGGAGTCGTCGAGATCGACCCCGACAACCTGCGCACGAACCGGCTGCCGCCGCCGGTGGCGATCGAGGCCGTGCGCCGCGACGGAGCGCCGGTGGATCTGCGCCGCGCCCTTCCTCATCATCCACCAGGGCGGCTGCCGGCCGACGTCGACCGGCTGGAGATCGACTTCACGGCGCTGTCGCTGGTCTCGCCGGAGAAGATGCGATTCCGCTACCGCCTCGAAGGCTCGGACGACTACTGGGTCGAGGCCGAGAACCGGCGCACCGCCTACTACACGCACCTGCCGCCCGGCCGCTATCGCTTCGCGGTGCGCGCCGCCAACAGCGACGGCATTTGGAACGACGAAGGGGCGAGCATCGCCTTCACCGTCGCCACCCCGCTCTGGCGCACCTGGTGGGCTTATCTCCTCTACGCCGTCGCGCTCGTCGGCGCGATCGGCTCGCTGCTCGACTGGCGGGTGCGCGCGCTGGCCCGGGCCAACGCCCTCCTCGAGGCGCGGGTCGCCGAGCGCACCGCCGCGCTGGACGAGAAGGTGAGCCAGCTCGAGCTCTCCGAGCGGCGCGCCCACCAGTCGGAGACGCTGGCGCTCGACGCGAGCCGCGCCAAGAGCGTCTTTCTCTCCAACATGAGCCACGAGCTGCGCACGCCCCTCAACTCGATCATCGGCTTCTCGCAGATCCTCGAGGACGGGCTCGACGGTGAGCTCGGCGAGAAGCAGCGGCGCTTCCTCTCCAACATCCGCCGCAGCGGCGAGCACCTCCTGCAGCTCATCAACGACCTGCTCGACCTGTCGAAGATCGAGGCCGGCCGCATGGAGCTGCGGAGCGAGCAGCTCGATCCCGCGCTGGTGATCGCCGAGGTGCGCGAGCTGATGCGCGGCGTGTCGGCCGGCAAGGGGGTGGAGATCGAGCTCGACCTGGCGCCGCGGTTGCCCGCCCTCACCACCGACCCGGCGAAGCTGCGGCAGGTGCTGCTCAACCTGTTCTCCAACGCGGTCAAGTTCTCGCCGCCGGGGTCGGTGGTGACGGTGCGCGCGGCGCCGATCCACGCCGGCGAGCTCCCGCTGGGCGAGGAGGGCGTGCGCATCGACGTCGTCGACCATGGCATCGGCATCGCCGCGCAGCACCGCGAGCTCGTCTTCGAGGAGTTCCGGCAGGTGGAGTCCGACCTCGCGCGCCGCAGCGAGGGCACCGGGCTCGGCCTCGCGCTCGTGCGCCGCCTGGTCGACCTGCAGGGTGGCATCGTCGAGCTCGACTCGGAGCTCGGCGTCGGCAGCACCTTCAGCGTCTTCCTGCCGCTCCAGGCGCCGCCGCAGCGGCGGAGGGCCGCCGTGCTGGCGGCGGAGGGCCCGCTCGCTTGACTGGGTCGGACGACCGCGGCGCGCCCCGCGCGGGGTTGGACGACCGCGGCGCGCTCCGCGCGGGGCTCGACTACCGCCGCGCGCTGCGCTTCCTGTTCGACGACGAGCAGTGGTGGGTGACCGTGCTCTTCGTCACGCTGGCGATGCTCGTCCCCCTCGTCGGGCCGATCGTCGCCCTGGGGTTCCAGGGGGCAGTGGTCCAGTCGCTCGCCCGAGGCGGCGCCGCGGCGCGGCCACCGCGCTTCGAGATCGAGCGGCTCGCCGAATACCTGCTGTGCGGCCTGCGACTCTTCGTGGTGTCACTGCTGCTGACGGTGGTGCTGGTGCCGATCGCGCTCGTCGTCCTCTTCACGGGCAACCTCGGCGCGCTGGTCCTCTTCAGCCGCGAGACGGCGGTGACGAGCGTCCTCGGCTGCATTGCCGTCGGCGCCATGGCCGCCCTCTTCGTCGCCGTGATGGTGCTCGCCTTGGCGGCGATCACGCCGCTCCTCGTGCGCGCCTCGCTCGACCCGGACCTCGCCGGCATCTTCGACCTCGCGTTCGCGCGCGACTTCCTGGCCCGCGTCGGGCGCGAGACGGTGCTCTCCCTGCTCGTGCACCTGGCGATCAACCTGGCGCTCTTCTTCGGCGGCGTGCTCGCCTGCTTCGTCGGAGTCTTCCCGGCCCTCGCCTTCGGCACCCTGGTGCAGGCGCACCTGATGGGGCAGCTCTACCTGCTCTACCTGGGGCGCGGCGGTCGGCGCATCGGCTAGAGACAACCCGGGTGGAGACAAGAAGGCCCCCCACTCTTGCGAGGGGAGGGCCTTCGATCTGAGGCAGGCTGCTCGGTCGCCGGGGCCCGACTCCCCGGCGCCCTCACGACCTACCAGCGCGGGCGCTGACGAAAACCGCCGCCGCCGCCGCCACCGTTCTCACGGGGACGGGCCTCGTTGACCTTCAGAGTACGACCGCCCATCTGGGAGCCGTCGAGGGCCTGGATGGCCGCCTCGGCCTCCTCGCCCGCCATCTCCACGAAACCGAAACCGCGGGGGCGGCCGGTCTCGCGATCGTTCACGAGGCTGACACTGGAGACTTCACCGTGAGCGGAGAACAGCTCGCGCAGCTCGTCCTCGGTGGCGGAGTAGGGCAGGTTACCGACGTAGATCTTGGTCATGTAGCGTTTTCTCTTTCCTTTCGCGCAGGGCACGGGGCCTCTGCGCCTCGATCCTTGAGGCGATTCCTCACGTGGGAATCATGCGGCGGGAGCTCAGTCACCTTGGCGGGTCGGTAAAGGCGGCTACGGCAGGAACTCGGTCGGGTGCGGCTTCTGACCCTAGCGCCCCATCCCATCTGGGGCCTCGCTCGCGCGGCGCGATTGTAGGGCATCACGCTGGCTATGTCCACCATTCGGGCCCAATGACGGGCCTCACGCGCCGTCATACACTGCCCGCCGTGCCCCCGGCAAACGCGGTGGACGGCGGTGCGATCGGCATCCTCGGGCTCGGCGCCTACGTGCCCGAGCGGGTGATGGCCAATGAGGAGTGGGCGCGCCACGTCGACACCACCGACGAGTGGATCCGCGAGCGCACCGGCATCGAGCGGCGCCGCGTGGCGGCGCCGGATCAGAGCACGGTCGACCTCGCGTTGCCCGCGGCGCGCCTCGCCCTCGAAGACGCCGGGATGGGCCCGCTCGACGTCGACGAGATCATCGTCGCCACCGACACGCGGGAGGTTCTCATCCCGGACACCGCGGCCTTCGTCCAGCACCGGCTCGGCGCCCGCGAGGTGCCGGCGTACGACCTCGCGGGCAGCGGATGCGCGGGCTTCCTGCAGGCGCTCGACGTCGCGCGGGCGCGGGTCCTCGCCGGCTCTGCGGGGCGCGTGCTCGTGCTGGGCGTCGAGCTGTTGACGCGGCTCATGGACTGGACCGATCGCAACACCTGCGTCCTCTTCGGCGACGCCGCCGGCGCCGCCATCGTCGGCGCGTCGCCGCGCGCGGCGGAGATCGTCGCCGCCGTGGCGGGGACCGACGGCAGCGCCTCGGGCATCCTCGGCGTCGAGGCGGGCGGCACGCGGCTGCCCTTCGGCGAGGACGTGGCGCGTCGCGGCCTCCACCAGAAGATCGACTTCAACGGGCGCGAGGTCTTCCGCCACGCGGTACGTCGCATGGCGCAGGCGGGCCGGGAGGTGCTGGCCAAGGCGGGCAGGAGTCTCGACGATGTGTCGCTGCTCGTGCCGCACCAGGCGAACCTGCGCATCCTCGAGGCGGTGCGCCGCGAGCTCGAGCTGCCTCCCGAGAGGGTCTACGTCAACGTCCAGGAGTACGGCAACACCGGCTCCGCGTCGGTGCCGCTCGCCCTCTGGGAAGCGCGGCGCGTCGGACGTGTCGCCAGCGGCGACCTCGTCCTCCTGGTGTCGTTCGGCGCCGGGTTCCACTGGGCGAGCGTGCTGCTGCGTTATCCCTGATCATGAGTCCCTTCTGATCATGAGCCCCAAGTTCCGCACGACGCTGAAGGTCGGCCGCGACGGCGGTATCGGCGGCCGCATCGCCGGGACCATCTTCTCGCTCGTCTTCATGGCCATCGGTCTCGCGGTCACGGTCCTCTTCGCGATGGCGCTGCTCAAGGGCGTGGTCGCCTGGACCTGGGACGCCTCGGAGTGTCGCGTCGAGAGCGCCGCGGTCGACGACCTCCTCTTCTCGCTGCCACATGCGGAGGCGGCCGTCGAGAAGACGCCCTACCGGCTGGCGGTCGCCTACCAGTGGGAGCGGGACGGACGCGTCTTCCGCGGCGACCACGTCGGCTCGCCGTCGCAGTATTCGACGCTCGGGAAGGCGGAGAAGGCGCTCGCGAAGTTCCCGGCGGGCCGCACGGTCCGCTGCTACGTCGATCCCGACGACCCGACGCAGGCGTCGCTGCGGCGCGGCCGGCTCTGGATGCTCCTCCTGCTCGGCTTCCCGCTGATCTTCGTCGCCTTCGGCGTCGCCGGCCTCGTCGCGAGCTGGAAGGGAGCTCGCGGCGGAGCGGCGACGCCGGGTGCCCCGGCCGCGCCGCGGTCGCTGCGGGGAACGACGGGAGGGCGCGGCTGCGCGGTCGTCGCGTTCGGCCTCTTCGCTCTCTTCGGCGCCGGCTTCCTGCTTCCGTTCGCGTTTCCGGCGACGCGTCTCGTGGCCAGCCGCGGCTGGGAGCGCGTACCGGCAGACGTCCTCTGGAGCGGCGTCGGCGTCCACAGCGGAGACGACAACGACACCTACAGCGTCGACGTGCTCTACGAATACGAGCACGGCGGGCGGCGCCACCGCTCCAACCGCTACAGCTTCTCCACCGGTAGCAGCAGCGGCCGCGGGGGGAAGGAGGAGGTGGTGGCGCGGCTGCCGCGTGGCGCCCGGGTCGATGCCTGGGTCGACCCGGGCGAGCCCTCGTCGGCGGTGCTCGAACGCACCGTCGGCTGGTTCCTGTGGTTCGCGCTGCTGCCGCTCGTCTTCCTCGCCATCGGCGTCGGCGGGATGGCGTTCACGCTGAGGAGTGGGCGGAGCCGGTCGGCGCCGCTCGCCTGGTTGCCGAAGGAGGGGCGAGACGCCTCGGCGGGGGAGCCCAT